>Ga0247841_10000886_pt1 | contig 73842 bp, 58 predicted proteins | sample LaCruzMarch2015__2_FD_192410 | JGI IMG/M metagenome (GOLD analysis project Ga0247841, IMG submission 192410) | Freshwater microbial communities from meromictic Lake La Cruz, Castile-La Mancha, Spain - LaCruzMarch2015_18m | ecosystem: Environmental > Aquatic > Freshwater > Lake | place: Spain... | reverse complement strand
CACGTGAAAGGCGTTGGTTGACTCCGTGCCGCCGATGCCGTCGCCTATGTCAAAAGAACCCGTAGGTATGCGGACCATCTCGATGGCCATCACGCGCACTTTATACGAGTCGGTAGGCAGAAGGCCGTCGGCGGCGCGATTCCACCTGACGGTCTGACTTACGCCGGGCGTGGCAAAGGCGCCTTTAAAGTCCGCGCTTAAACCGGTGTGCGTCGTGGCGCTGTAGGTAGTAAGTGAGCCGCCCGCCATCAATGTGGCGTGGTTCCATGTCTGGGTAATGTCGTTATAGTACTTCACGAATATCCAGGCGCGGTCAAAATAAGACTGAGCGTTTCCGTCCTTTAAGTCCGTGCCGGGGAGGCCGAAAGAATTGTCCCACGCGACATCGAACTTAATGTCTATCGTGCCTGCCGGCTGGCTCGCGCTCTCGTAGAGCTCGACATTCGTCGTGCGGATGTTGTTGGCGTAAGTCAGGGTACAGGGTACAGGGTACAGGGTACAGATGAGTACCGCGGCTGTAGCTATCAATATTTTGCTCATTAGCGTTTTCATCTGAATGCTCCTGTTATCAGGGTACAGGGTGCAAGGTACAGGGTACAGTGTTAAGTCCGTCTGACTTTCTGAACCCTGTCCCCTGAACCCTGATCCCTAAAACTATCCTTTTCAGTCCTCTAGATCCTTCCCCTTCGTTTCACTCAGGGTCAGGATGACGACCCCCCCTGCCTTGAGGGCAGGCAAAAGAGCAAAAAACTACGGAGAGGTTCTAGCTAGACGACCACCGTAATGGAGGTACCGAGTCGGACTCGTGATAGCCGCGAAGTAACGGTCGGAGGCTCGAGCGAACGTCGCACCACTGAGCCAAGTGCCGCCGCGAGAGCCCGACCCGACAGCGCCGGAAATACCTCTCGTTGGATAAGTCGTGTCATATCCAGGCCAATCGGGGTTTGTGGCATTGCCGTGATAACTCGCAAGAGTCGTAAGTGTGCCGTCTCCATGGCTTCCTGCAAAAGCCCTGCCGCCTATGACGGTGCCTGAAGTGCCATTGCCTACCGTCACCGGACGCTCCCATAAGCTTCCGGAGAGATCCATGACGCCGTAGTAAGAGGCGCCTGAGTTTTGTCTTGTGGAACTTGAATCGGCGTAACTTCCCACGCGATATGGGCCATCAGGCGAACAGCTTGAATAATTACAGTTTCCCTGATTAGGGGCTTCCGAGGCAGTGCCGGGGCTTGTGAGTGAAGAGGTCGCGGTCTCGTCCGTGGCATTACCCCATGCTCGGACACCTGTGACAGAGTCGGTAACCCCGCCTCCTCTACATGCTTTCTCAAGCTCCAGTTCCGTCATCGGACGAAGGCCTGCCCAGTCTGAAAAGGCCGCAAGGTCCATCCAGGACATATAGTTACAGGCTATCCACTCGCCGTCTGTGGATTCGTTTATCGTAGCCGGATCAGCCGTACTGCCGTCATTATCGTAATCACAGTAGAATGTGACGGGGTTTGAGGTATGAATAGTAGCGTCACATCGTATCCCGTTACGATAATTATCGGCTGAAGCGATATTAGCGGCGGTAGCGGTATTATTCATCACATATCGATTTGTGACAGAGGTCGTGCCGGCGGTTATGCCTGTAGCGACCCGCGCGGCCTGCTGGGCGCGGGTGAGCGTATTAAGGAAGTCGCGGTACTGGCCCTGGGTAACTTCGTATTTCATAAGGTAGAAAGCGTTGTAGCCGGTAGGGAAAAATGCATTATCGATAGTGCCGTTATTATCTGTGTCGAGGCCGCCGTCACCGTCTATTCCGATGCCGGTTAACTCTATCTGGTCGTCGTCATAGCCATTAACATCCACTTTTATACTGCCGACAAGGGTGGCGCCTATGGTGAGTTTCGTATCATTGGTCACGTGAAAGGCGTTGGTTGACTCCGTGCCGCCGATGCCGTCGCCTATGTCAAAAGAACCCGTAGGTATGCGGACCATCTCGATGGCCATCACGCGCACCTTTACGGTGTCGGTAGACAGGACATAGCCGCTGGCACCGGGTATGAGGGTCGCGTCATAGTTCCAGCGCACCGTCTGTCCCGTGCCGGGAGCGGCGAACGCGCCCATACCGTCGGCCGTTATTCCGACGCCGGTCGTCGCGTTGTAGGCGGAGAGTGTTCCGCCCGTAGTAAGGATGGCGTGGCCCCAGGGCTGAGCGCTCGTCATCTGGGTCGTATCCCAGAATTTCACGAATATCCACGCGCGGTCAAAGTAGTGCTGGCCGTTTTCGTCCACCGGGCCGTTCGCCTGGTCCGAATTAGCGTTATCCCAGACGACGTCGAACTTAATGTCAATCGTTCCTGCCGGCTGGTTCGGCCCCTTATAGAGCGTAGCGTTCTGTATGCGGATGTTGTTGGCGTAAGTCAGGGTACAGGGTACAGGGTACAGGGTACAGATGAGTACCGCGGCTGTAGCTATCAATATTTTGCTCATTAGCGTTTTCATGGTCGTAATCCTTTTGTCAGGGTACAAGGTACAGGGTTCAGTACTTCAACTTTTGTCGTATACTGAAGAGCATGCCCCCAACCTCGTCCTTTATACTCAAAGGCTCCTTTATTTCATTTTCTGTTATATATCCCAGATCCTTTGCTAAAAGTAACTGCGTTTCAAACTCCGAAAGCGACGCGTATGACATAGATAAAAAATTGATATACTCTCCTCTGCCTTTACGTGAATAGCCTTCCGCTATATTCGATACCACCGAAACTGCCGATCTTCTTATCTGCGATGACAAACCGTATTGTTCATGCTTTGGAAATTTTTCCGTCAATCTATATACATCAAGGGTCAGCTTGTACGCTTTTTGCCATACTATCAGATCTTTGAAACTCTTCAACTTCTCCATCATCACCTGTCCTCTGACTTTCTGAACCCTGAACCCTGTACCCTGAACCCTGACTCTACTTCTTCTCCTCCGTCATATCACTCTTTACGACCGGGCGCTTGCCGCGCCGAGGACGGAGAGAATCGGACTTACTATTCTCAAGCGCGGCTTTAGTTAGATTAAGCCTGGACTTTCTCTTAGTCACTATCTTAGTCGTCTTCTTTCCGGACTTATCTGTCTCTACGATCTCTTTCGGCTTCGTGAGATCAACGGCTTCTTTTTCGGTCAGCATGGCCTCGACTATCATGAACTTTTCCCGCTCACCCTTACCCCAGAGATAGCCGGCCGGCTTTATCGTGACTATGTCGCCTTCCGCATAAGACCTCTTGGCTTGAGCGGGATCGGACGGATCGGCGGGCATCACCACGAGCATTTCATAAAGAGTTCTCTTCTCTACCGGCAGTTTTTCTTCGACAGCCGTTGTAATCGCCTCGGTCTCCTCCGTATCACTTTCGATAACACCGGTTTCAGATTCGAACGTCGCCTCGATTATGGGAGCGCTCTTTGTGATCTTAAAATATCTCTCCGAAACTCCGAAGACCGCTTTATCTAAAGAATCGGCCACCTTCACAAAGGCCTCATCGGTCACTTCATTCGGCACATTCCAGGAATAGTCGCCGGTATTACTTACTTTAGGCGCTATGACCTTAAATTTCATCTTGCCCGAATTGGCATACGATATCTCCATGGGATACTCCGCTCCGTACCCTTCGGCATTCCAGAATATGATGTAATTCGAGCCGGGGGCGATAGTCTCTTTGCCGTTCGGCAGGACCACGCGTATGTTGCCGGGGTAGTACTCAAGGGCAAAGGAGGAGAGTGGGTTATCCTTATCTGGCGGGCTATTCAATGTGACTTTGAATCTCAGCGCGGCGCCTTTGGCGAACTCTTTCTTCGACGCGTAGCGCCTCTTTCCATTCTCCCAATCCTTATAATATTCCCCGCCCTTTTTAGTCGATACGCCGACGCTTACTCCCGAGGCCTTCTCCCAGGACGCTTTCAGTATCCTGGCATCGAATCCGGGGCTGATGAGCTTTGAAATATAGTACCCGCCCGATATGCCGTCCGCCGAAATAAGGCTCCCGTCTAGAGCCGTGGTTACATTGCTAAACTCCGGCAGGTTTGCCGCTTCTATGGCTCCCGAAGAGGCGCCTGTGTCATCGACTCGCGGAGGCGGGAGAACCGCCTGGCGGACGCGTATCCACTTATAGTATGCTTCGGTGCCGGTGCCTGACGGCGACAGGCTTATCGGCATGGCGCTCGAGGTTCCGGCCGAATACTGACTGCCGGCTTGAGGCGTGCCTGTGCCGGACTCGTCGTATCTGCGGAACGCTATAACGCCATCGTCACCTGAATATATCCTGTATGTATAGAACGCTCCCGGGACTATCGGACGCGGATCATTCTCTTTTACGCTTGCGCCTTTTGATATAGCGTGCGCCGAAGCGGCAGTGGCAGACGAACCGGCCGTGAGGTCGTCGCTCTCCGAAACGGCGGACCTTATGGTCATATTCACGCCGCCGCCTGTAGATGCACCGGCTTTATACTCTATCAGGCCGCTTGCAAATTTATATTCCGCGGAGGTGACCTTTGCTAACGCGAGCGAAAGGACGGAGTCGACAACGACTGCCTTGCTCGCTTCCTTATCATATAGGGTCACCTTCCATTTTTTAGGATCGAGGACGGTGCCATTGAAATCATCAAAGAATTCAAATACCTTATTGGCATCCGACAGGTCCGCGGCCGAGGCCTTACCGTAGTACACATATATAGGAAGGCCGTCCTTAGGTATCTGGGGTATCCTGATCCAAAAGTACGCCACACGGTCCGGAGCCAGGCCTGTGACTTCCTCCAGATAATATGGTATTGGCGTCTCGCCGTCCGCCTGCGTAAACCTGATATCGGCAAAATCCGACACAATACCGCCATTTAGCCTGATATCGCAAGGCGCGGCGGAATTAGCGGATTCCCCTATCTTTATAGGCATCTGGTAATTGAATAATTCTCCGGCTGTGGAGCCTTTTATATATATCTGCCTTCTTGTGCTGAATCCCGAGAGAAGCTCGCTTCCGAATCCGCCAACGAGGCCGGAGGTATCGGAATAAGATATCCTTACTTCGGTAAGCGCGCTATTTGGAGCGAGAGTCGCGCGCCACTTTATCCGGTTGCCCTGAGCGGACTTCTGGTAATGCACCGGGACGCCGCTTGTAACTTTCATATAATCACGGGAACTGCCGGTGACGCTGATTTCCATAGTCACCTTGCCGGTGAATGACCAGTTGGCGATGAGCCCGATAACGGGAGCTTCAGTATTGTATGGGGTGGTGAGTTCACAGGCGGCTTCTGAGGAGGAGGACGTTGCCGAGCCGTCCGCGGCGATGCTGATATTAGAGTTCGATAAGTTCTTAAAAGAGTGTTCGGCAGGAGCATCGCCTCGCCAGACCAGGGGCTTCGCGAACGCGCTCCTAAAAGCGGCCTTGCCGGTTTCAGGCGCGGCGTTTTCGATCGCGGCTGTCGCGGATAGCGTGAACGCTGCGGAGAGCGCGAGCGCTATCGCGAAGACTGTCGCTAGTTTTAAGGGTCGCATTGTTTTCATCGTAGTACCCTCAGGACGATTCTTTCGAAACTTACTTGAGGGACAGTCCCATTCACCTGTCAATAGATACTGTTGGGACAGTCCCTACGATTCATCCTACTTTTTTCGTTTCTATAAATAAGTATACACTATGCTTCAAAAAGTGTTGTCCGAACCATGTCAAGAAGTTGTCAAGATGTTGTCAAGGCTGCCGAGAGTGTCCACAGCACTCACTCTGCCCACTTGTAGCCGATGCGATGGACGGTCACGATATGCCTCGGATCCTCGGGATCCTTCTCGAGTTTGTCTCTCAGGCTCCAGATGTGAGTATCTACGGTGCGCGTCGTAACTTCCTCCGCGGTCCAGATATCTGCCAGTATCTTGTGCCTTGAGACCGGCTCGCCGCGGCTTGAAATGAGGAGTTTAAGTATCTTAAATTCCGCGGCGGTGAGCTTTATCTCGACGGCGTCTTTTGACGCGGAGGATTGTTTAAAGACCTGAAACTTCTTAAAGTCGACCGTCACATCGTCAAACTTGTATATATCCTCGAACTTCGCTACGCTCTCCATCCTACGCAGGACCGCCTTCACCCTAACCACAAGCTCGCGAGGGGAGAACGGCTTTGTGATATAGTCATCGGCTCCAAGCTCCAGGCCCAGCACCTTATCGGCCTCCTGCGCCATCGCGCTCAATATTATAATGGGTGCTTTTATCCCGAGGATCTTAAGCTCCTTACAGACCTCGAAGCCGCTAAGCTTTGGGAGCATAATATCGAGTATGATGAGATCGGGCTCCTTCTCCTTAGCCTGCTTCAGGGCTTCTTTGCCGTCGCGAGCGATGACGGTCTTATACCCCTCCATCTCGAGGTTATCGACCAGCCCAGTCATGATATTTCTGTCGTCTTCGACTATGAGTATTTTGTGCATTGCTGACTTTCTTAACTGCTGGCTTTCTTAAGGGACAGTCCCATTCAAATCTCAATAGATACTGTTGGGACAGTCCCTACAACGCTTACTACTCCTCGCTACTTACTCGAGGGACATACAACGCTTTCTGACTTTCTAAAAACTGACTCTACACGATCGGCAATACTATTGAGAATTTGGAGCCGATTCCCTCTTTACTATCCACCATGACCTTGCCTCCGTGCGCCTCGGCGGCGTACTTTACGAGCGCGAGACCCAGGCCCGAACCCTCGACGCTTATATCCTTCTGCGCGACGCGGTAAAATTTACGAAATATGTTCTTCTGATCTTTTTTGGATATTCCTATGCCTTTATCTGCGACTTCTATAAACGCCTTATCGCCTTTTTTAAATACGCTTACCCTTATCTCCTTATCGGCCGGCGAATAATCGAACGCGTTAGTCAGGAGATTTAAGAGCGCCCGGGATATAGAGTCGGCGTCTACCCTGATCGGCGGGATACCTTTTTCCATATTCAAGATCACGCTGCAGTACTCGTGCGCCATGTAACTGTTAAAATGGTCTATCGTTTGAGCGACCAGGCCGGTTATATCTTCATCTTTAAATTCATATTTTTTGCGGCCGCTCTCTATGCGGGAGAAGTCGAGGATATTGTTTGCCAGATTTGTGAGCTGCTCGCTCTGGGACGAGATTATATTGTAATACTCCATCTTCTTCTCTTCGCCTGGGACGCTGCCGTTCTTAAGCATCTCGGAGAACATGCGTATGGAGGTGAGTGGTCTTCTTAAGTCGTGCGAAAGGCTCGATACAAACTCGCTCTTCAGCTGCGTCAGGCGCCATTCGCGCGAAAGCACGCCCAGCGTAAAGAAGCTGCCGCCGAGCACGAAGAACGCGGAGAATAAAATGATCAGCATGTAGGAATCGAGGCGCTTCTTCCTGTTATCCAGTCCTCTTATTAGCGCCGGATATTTTTCATACACGGCTATTACGTACGGCAGGCCCTTTATATCTTTTCTGAGGACGGGAGCCCCCAGATTCTTCGGAGGCGGACCGCCCAGCGGGATGCCCGCGCCATCGAATATCTTTACCTGATAATTGAACATTGAGGCTTTATCTATAAGCATCGACTCTATCTTTGACTTGTCTTCCGGGTATTTATCCGTCGTGCCGCTAAGAGTCGTGCCTATCTCCTCCTCCACGACATTCGTGAGGGTCTCGTACACATGCCGGATATTGTTCTCGACTATCGCTTTTTCGCTGCGGGCGGCCTGCAGGCCAAAATAAGCCAATAGAGCGGTTGGTATCAATATCGACAATATGAAGATAAAGACTACCTTTACGCGCATCCTACCTCATCTCTTTACCCAGGCGCTTCTCCAGTTCCAGTTTCGTTATCCAGTCCCTCACGCGTTCGGCCGTATCGCCCATGGGACGGTATTTCAAAAATTCCCAATATTGATCTCTCGCCTTGTCGTTTTCATTCAGTTTATCATCGTAAAGTATGCCCAGATTATAGTGCACTCCGGGATCCTTAGGATCTATCTTAAGGCACTTCAGATACTCTTTTTCGGCCTCGACGTAAAGGCCGTTCTTTTCATAAACTATGGCGAGATTATAGTGCATATCGAGGCGCTCTTTTTCCATCTTCACCCTCAGCGCTTCTGGCTTCTTAGCCGCCTCGACGGCTTTACGCCTGGACTCTTTCAGATCCGCCTCGGTGCGCTCCATGCTGGTCTTGATAGCCTTATTCTCGGCCATCAAGCGGTCATTCTCTTTCTTCAGGGCGTCGAACATTATATTAATATCGGAGGATATCTGCTCGCCTTTCGAAAGGCCTTCTTTCGCGCGCGCCTTTTCGTCAAACTTCACAAACGCGCCATCCTGTTCTAGCTTGCCGACGAACGCCGATATCCTGAGTTTCAGGTCTTCGATCTTAGATCCAAGTTCCTTCTCCGCTATAAGCTCCTTATCGACATTTTTCTTTAATTCATCCTCTATTTTCTTCAGGGCCGCGGCGGCAGAGGCCTGCTTGGACTTAGCTGCCAGCGCCTCGGAATTTAATTTCTTCATCTTTATGTCGGCCGCTTTTTTCTCTTTCTTAAGGGATCTTGACCGGGCTTCGAGCGCTTTTTCGCTTAAAGCGCCTTCGCCCTCAAGAGCCGATATTGCCTCTTCCTTCATCTTATTGGCTTCGGAGGAGGCGAGGATCTCGTCGGTCAATTTCTTCCTGGCATCTTCCCTCTCGGCTGCCTTAGCCATATAATCGTCTATCTTCTTTTTCGATGCGGCCAAGGCGCTCTCCGGAGATGCGCCATCCTTACCTGTAGAAGCCGGCTTATTTTTAAGCGCGTTGTACTTCTTCGTCTCGGCCTTGTATTCTATCTCCTGCGCGTCAGATTCACCGTCGAGCGCCGCCTTTTTACTCCTGAGCGAAGCCAGATTTTCGGTGGAGGACTTCAATTCCGTCTTGAGACTGTCGATCTTTTCTTTTCTGGCAACAGACTCCGCACCGGCCGCGGTCGAGGCGTCTTTAGACTCCTTATCCCCTGCGACTATCCGGTCCGTGACCGCCTTTATCTTTTCCTCAATGACCCTGGAAGCTTCGACGCGTTCTTCGAGTGCTTCTCTGGACTTTTTCCTGTCGGCCATGAGTTTCTTTGACTTCGCGGAGAGCGTGTTAACATCATCCCTTAATTTCTTTACATCGGCCTTAAGGACGCGCCACCTGTTCATCTCGGCCTCTTGCAGTTTACTACGGCCGGCCTTCGCGTTTTGCTCATATTGTCTTTCGGCGAGGGACTCCTCCACTGCCCTTATCGTATTCTCCACTTCCTGCAGGTCCGACCCCGTGTCGGGATAAGCGCTGTCCGAAAGAGCCGCGGTCCCGGCATTATTTATTTCGGTGCCGGCGCAAGCCGGGTGAGCGCATATTCCGAAAAAAACCGTAAGTACTATAACCGGCCATATGATGGATTTATTCTGCATTTGGCATCTCCGCTTGTTTTTGCTTATTCCCTGATCCCCTTTGACGGTTTCGGCAGATCCTTTTCCAAAAGGAATGTAGAATCTCCGGTGACTATCCGCGGCGTTATAAATACCACGGTCTCCGTCCGGGATATTGTATCGCTTATCTTCTTAAAGCCCCTTCCTATTATGGGTATATCGCCCAATAGCGGTATCTTATATTCGGTCTTGGTCTTATTATCCTTTACCAGTCCGGCGATTATTATCGTAACGCCGTCTTTTATCATTACCGTCGTCTGGGCATTGGCCGACTTTACGACCGGAACCGCGCCGGCCGCCTGCGCCACGCCGCCGTACCATGTGGATATGGAGCTTATCTCCGGCTTTATGAGCATGCTTATATAGCCATCCTGGTTTATACGCGGCGTAACGCTCAAGGTCACGCCTATATTGACCCACTGATAACTCTTAGAGCTTGTCGTTGTGCCGCCGGTGGCCGTGGTCGTCGTCTCTTCCTGATATGGCTGTTTCTCTATCACCTCTATCTTTGACTCCTTGCCCTCTTCGACGGTTATGTGCGGATTTGAAAGTATCCTAGTCTCGCCCACCGTGTCGAGCGCTTCGAGAATTATATTGAGATTATTGCCGGCGGTGGAGGCTATCGTCATCTTGCCCATGGCAACTGGTAAAAGAGCCAGAGGCAGAGACACTTCCGGGGTTATGGCGATACCGCTCATGCTTCCGGCCAGTTTCATTACGGCTGACCAATCTATACCCCACTGGAATTCGTCGCTTAATGTCACCTCGACTACTTTAGCCTCTATGAATACCTCTCTGGTCCTTCTGTCGAACGCGTCTACCAGGATGTCTACCTTAGCCATTATATTCGGCAGGTCCGTGATGACTAAAGTGTTGGTCCTCGTATCGACCCTCATCGTTCCTATGTCGGTGGTAAGAACTTTTGCGATCTCGTCTTTGACCGCCTCGATCTTGGCGTATCTAAGCTCATACACCTTTGTCTCCGTCGGAAGGACTCTCGAGACCGTAGGCAGCTCCTGCTTATTTATAATATCGCCCATCTCCTTTATCTTGTCCGGGGTATCTATGACGATAAGGATCCCGGTAGTATCGTCATAGACTATCTTTCCTATGTCGCTCTTCATATTGCCGAGTATCGTAGCCACGTTCTTCGGAGATGCGTATTTAAGCTGATACGACGCGGTCTGGCGCTTGTCGTAGAACTCCACGCCGTACATCGTCTTAAACTCGACGGTCGTCATTATCGTGATGATGTTGCCTTTTATCTGATAGGCAAAACCGTTCATCGCGAGCACTATCTCCAGCGCGTCGCCTATGGTGACGTCGTTTATTAATAAGCTGACCGGCCCTGTAACGGTTTTGCTCGCCACTATGTTAAGGCTGCCTTCGGTGGCGAGGAATTTCAGGAACTGCGTTATGTCCATGGCCCTTATATCCAGGGACATCTTCTTCTTTAGTCCCGGCATATCGTATTCCGATATGGCCTTACGCGCTATGACCTCCATCACGGGTTTGTCCACTATTGGCGCGGCCGTCTCGGAGTAGGCATTAAAGGATACGAACGCTGCCGCTATGACGAGCGCTGTGAATATCTTAAATCCCCGGTAATTCTTCATAATAATTCCATCTCTTCTTTTCCGTCGCCTATTATGACTTTATTTCTGTGTATCTCCTTGACCTTTATCCCCGTGGAGCCTATCGCCTGGCCCTGCGTCACGAAATACATCTTCCCGTCTTTTTCTTCCTGCGAAAGCACCATCGCCTTCGGCGTGTCCGACCACGATATCCCTACAAGCTTCAGGGTTTCGGCGGACTTCTTAAACGATTCCGAAGTTTCGCGCCTGGGACCCGGCAGTGCCGCTCTCGGTGCGGGGTGAAATATATCCCTCGCCTGCATCTCGCCGAGATAATAGCCCAGGTCCTTGAACGGCTCCACCTTCTTCGCGCCCAGAGCCGAAGACGCCTGTATCTTTGAGACTGCCTCGGCGATCTTAGCGGCATTCTCATGCCTGGACGACACCGAAAATACAAAAACTATCACGCTTACGAGAAGCACTAGCGCCAGTATCTTATTTATGACCGCGGCGTCCGGCTCCGGAAACTTTATCGTCGCCGGGAATATCTTCTTCCAATCAAAAGCTTTTTTAGCTTCCCCGGACGGTTTCCCCGGCCGCGGGACGAGTCGTTTTAACGCGGCCATCCATCCGCCGGACTTTTTGGTTCCGGGATCTTCGGGCCCCGGTTGGGCCTGCTTCCCCCGCTGTATTACATTGAAGAGCCTCTCCTCCGGAGAGATATTCTCGGCCATTTTACCCTACGCGTCCACCGGTTGCACATCCCTGCGTATCAGATCGGCGATGACGTCTTTATCGATCACCTCTTTCTTGTGCATGACCAGATATTCCAGCGCGTCGTGACAGAGCATGGCGATCTTTCTCGGGTAGCCCTGGGTATAATTAAATATCGCCCTTATGGAATTATCGGTGAATACCGGATACTTCGAGACATATCCGGCCTCGGCGAGCCTGAAATTGATCATCTCCCTGACCTCATTCTCCTCGAGCGGGTTTATCACGTACTTAAGGGATATCCTGTCCCACAGGTTCTTTATAGCGCTTACGCGCGGCAGGAGTTCCATCTGCCCCATCAATATTACCTGTAGTATCTTATACTCGTTGGTCTCATAGTTTAATAGCGATCTCAACACCTCCAGGCATTGCGGATTAAGCTTTTGGGATTCATCTATAAGGATGACTATGGTCTTGTTCTCCTCGACGCCATTATCGAAAAGGAACTTCTCGATGGCTTTCAGATATTCGATGACGGTGTTATCGCTGTAAGGATGCGGGGTGAGCTTAATGTGAAATCTCTCGGCCAGGTCGCTTAAGAATTGCAGCTCCGATTCGTATACGGGGTTCAGTATCATCGTAATGATGAGGGACGGGTCCGTCGCGAAAAGCTGCGACAGCCTGCGGCTGAGCGTCGTCTTCCCGGTGCCGACATCGCCGAGTATAACGCTTAAGCCTCGCCTGAGCTCTATCGCAACCCTGAGCCTGTAAAGGGCGGACTTGTGCTCTACGGATTCATAGAAAAACTTTGGATCGGGGCTCGTCGAGAACGGCTCCTTATCCAACCCCAGTATCTTATAATAGCTCATATATTTATTGGCCCGAAAGATCTTTTCCCTGTTAGCTCAGTTTCCGCTTCTTATCCTCGATAACTTTCTTTATCTCACTTATATGGGTTTCCCCGTACATCCTCCAGCCTCGCCAGTCCTTGGGGGGTTTCGATATCTTACCGTCTTTCTCCCACCCCAGAAGTGTCTTTTTTGATATTCCGAATTTGTCCGCTACGCTCTGTGCTAAAAAATAGTTTTTGATATTTTTGATGGGCATTAAAGTCTCCTTTTGCTTATACCGCCGTGAAATGGGTATATAAAGTATGGTAGATAGGTTAAACATGATAAGTATGGTAAGTATGCTAAGTATAGAAAGTATACACTACATATTTGCGTTTGACAAGGCCCCCCACCCAAATTTGGGGACGGTTCTCGCTGGCATCCCAAACCTGTCCCTAATTTTAGAATTTGGGGACAGGTTTGGGATTGCGTCCAGAACCGTCCCCAAATTGCTGAACCGTCCCCAAATTGCTCTTCACTTGCATATTGCAAAAGATGTGATAATCTTTATACAAAAAGGAGGAGCTTATGGGATTGATAAAATCATTATTGGCTGTTGCCGTCTTAGCGAGCGTGATAACGTTCGGCGCAGGTCCCTGCCCAGCTCAGGATGCCGAGGAAAGGGATATGAAGATGATGTCCGCCAACCTAACCGCGGTGGATACATTTAACTCCACCATAACGGTAAAGTGGCAGGATACGGACCTGATCCACTATAATTATCTAACCTTTGCGATCCCAGAAGGGATGACATTCGACAGGGGCAACGATAAAGTGGATATAATGGACCTAAATGTTGAGGATCCCGTAACGATAGAGTATTATTTCGATCCCTCCGGCACCCCCAAGATAATGCGTATGCAGGTCGGTCAGGATTAAATTGGGGACGGTTCTCGCTGGCATCCCAAACCTGTCCCCAATATTACGCGGCTATTTTAATCAGCATGAAATCCTATTCGTTTTTTTGCGGTGTAACATTTTGTGACACCATAAAATCTAGCTCTTCCATGGAAAACTGTTATCCGGGGACAGGTTTGGGATTGCGTCCAGAACCGTCCCCAATATTAGTCCCCAATATTACAATATTATGCGGAGGTGTAGGCCTGGCGGGCCAATTCGTACAGGTCCCTTAATTGCCTGGTATCGAATTTGATGGATTTCGGCAGGATGTACAGGATTCTTTTACTCAGCATGTATTTCAATGCTGCGGGATCGATAGGATTATTCGATACGGCGTCATATAATTTTTTAATTGAGAATGTGTCGGCGCTTAAACAGGCCATCATGCTCAATGTTATAGCTTCGAATACCGGAATATAGACTCCGGGGCTCGAATCATCGATAGCGCTTATCCATGCCTTGCCCTCCCCTTCTATCCGGACGTACTCTTTCCCCGCAACGCTGGATTTCCTGGCAACTATTAAGGTATTGTTTAGATCTAGCTTTTTCGCTTCCGCGTTGCCGTCTTTATTCAATCTGGTCACCATATCGGTCATATCATCCGGGGCGGCTATCCGTATCATAAGATTCGGAAAGAGCGGTTTTCCGGATGGATCTTTCATATTTTTTATCTCTCTTACGGCGTTGTATATAGGAGCAATGGCCGGGGATTGTGATTCCTGCGCCTGTCCGATGTTGTTCTCAACGCCCAGAAAGAATATTTCATCCGGACGCTCGGTTAATATCCTTAGGAGAATATCTTTAAAGACGCGAGCGCGGAGAGGTATTTCTCCGGATATATTAGTATCGGAGATCGGAAAATTCGAAGTCTGAATTGGATCCGATACCGGCTCCCTCAACGCCCGGGCGAAGGAAGCCGCTCCCGGCAATACGAACTGCATGAATTTCACCAGGGGGCTATAGGCCAGCGTCTCCTCATCCGGCTTATTAGGAACGGTCCTGGCCGATCCGAGCTCGAGCGGTATTATAACTCCGTTCTTTTCCAGTATTTTTATCACCGCTCGACGGGCCGTCGAGATGAACAGCCCATGCATGGAAAAAGTTGTTTTTCTCGAAAGTTGATCCAGAACATTTTCAGGAAGGCCGTATATCCTATCCTTAAACTTATCGAATCCTGAAAAGTGGTGCGCATCTACGACGCCGGCTTCGGATTCCAGAGCTTCCTTTTCAGCGTCTGAGAGGCCGGACCTTAAGGCGATCTTCGCGTTCCTGGACCGGATATTTTCTTCGTCCGGTAAAATACATTCCAGAAATTTAACCAACGGGCAATAGCATATCAGGTCGTCCCCATCTTGCCACCTGACGGTCCCGAAGGACCCTAATTCTATCGGGACTATGACCCCGTTTTTTTCCAATATCTCCAGCGCGGCATGCCTGGCGAGCGAAGGGAAAAATTCATGCATAGGGCTTGAGATCTCTTTTTCGATTTGAGCTAGAACGCTTACCGGAAGAGCCAATACGTTCTCCTTAAATTTAGTGAACCCGTTTACATGATGCGTATCCACCGTCCCGGTCTCCGCCTCCAGGATATTCCTCTCCGTGTCGCCGATACCGGCTTTCGCCGCGGCTTTAAGATTTCTGTTTCGTAAATACGCGCCTCGCGTCTCTCTGGAGTGGGCGTCTTCGGTATCCGCCAGAACATGCCATATAAATCTGAGCAGGGGACTGTAGTTTGAATCGGGTGATCTGTCGGTGCCCCTGGCGATCTCGTCGAATTCGAGCCTTGCGGGGACCACCACTCCGTTCTTCTCCAGCACATTTAATACGGCGCGGTGAGTCAACGAATGTGCAAACTCCTCCAGAAGAGCGAACGATCTCCTTCTGAGTTGGCCGCGGATATTTTCCGGGAGGGCGGATACCCTGTTCCTGAACTCCGTAAAACCAGACGCCTTCTCCCAATACGAGGTTCCTGTCTCCGACTCCAGCCGCTCCATCTCCGCGAATCCTATCCCGCCTTTCGCGGCGGCTCTGATATTCCTTGATCTTATATTTATGAAGTCTCTAAGATTTTTCTTAAGCGCCTCCACCTCAAGCTCTCCGAATATGCCGGACTGGATCTCGTTATACACAGCCCTGTGATCGTCCCTTACGAGAATTATGCCTTTTTCCGGAACGCATTCATGAAATATATACTGGGCAAGGCGCACCGACGAGATATCATTTAATATATTTATCAATTCGACTGAAAGACCGACCGTGAAATCGTGCTGAAAGAGCATATTAAATCCCAGCAGATAATCTTCCGGACCCCTGACATCGGCATTGAAGAGATACAGCTTCTTAGACATTTCGAGCTCGAGCATGAGCAGGTTCGTGATAGTCTCCTGCGCCCGCTCCTGATTTTTTTCGGAGAGGTTTTTAAGATTTTTGGCGGCCAGGCTTAAGGCTCTTTCGATCGCGTTTCGCACTTTCCGGCGAACATTTTCGGTCTCATCCGGAGTCGACAGGATCAGCCTGGGAGGCAATTCGGCATCTTCCGCCAATGCGACCAGCGGCGCGCCATTCCCTATCGCGCCGGGTTCGAATTTTCCGGCGATTTTATTTCGGACATGGCCGCTCCTTGAAGGGTCGATATCGGTATCACTTATCAGAGAAGGCGCTAAATTATCATTCGGGAGATTTGGTATTTCGGCATATGATTGGCTGCATACGAAGGCTGCTACGAGCAGAGTGGATACAAACCTTATCGTCATTGATGGTTTGACCATGTAAAATTACCTTATTATCGTAGTTAGATAAATTGAAAGGTTGATATAAGTTTATCATATTAATAGTATTATGTCAAATATGGACGGAGTGGAATTTTAAAAATAAAAAAGCGCTCCCATTTTTAGATGGAAGCGCTGTTTAATGAGACTTTCAATTTTCCCAAATTTTTGCGAAGCCCTACCTCAGCTCTTCGCCCCGATGGGCGAAGAAGAATGGCGGAGAGGGTCTACTTCGCCATCACCGCTCAGACTGACTGTGGCTTCGTAGGACCTGTCGATACCATTCCTTCGAAGCCGTACCTCGGCCTAACTATTGTACGGCGAAGAAGAATGGCGGAGAGGGAGAGATTTGAACTCTCGATACGGTATTACCCATATAGCGGTTTAGCAAACCGCCGCCCTAGGCCACTAGGCGACCTCTCCGACTAATTACTTTACGATCCCGCCGAGCTTTATTTCCTTATCGAGGGTTACTATCGAAAGGCCCGTGTCGTCGGAAGCGGCAAGTATCATGCCGTTCGATTCCACGCCCCGGAGCATCGCCGGATCCAGATTATCGACGACCACGACGAATTTTCCGATGAGATCTTCTTTCTTATAGTGATTCTTTATGCCGGCGACCACCTGCTTGGTCCTGTCACCGAGGTCGACCGTCACCACATAAAGCTTATCGGCGTTCGGATGATCGGCAACCTCTTTGATCTTGCCCACCTTAAATTCTATCTTCTTAAAATCCTCGTATGTAGCCATGATCCTCCTTACCAGTAAAGTTTACTGAAACGGTCCGAATAGCGTTTTATCCATTCCTTCGAGGCCTGTTCAAGAGATACTTCCTTCCCTCGTTGCATGCTCACGAGGTCGCGATATTCGCTTATCAGATATATCTGCTCCACCAGTTTAACCTTGAAGGCGTCATTGAGCCTGTAAAACTTCACCCCGATGTTATATAGTTTAGTTTCGGGGCACTTCTTGCAATGTACAACCCTGGCTTTTACGTTAAATATCTTCTCCGCGAAAGGCATCTTTACGACGATCGTAGAGCCCATACCTACCAGGCGCTTCGCCGCGAATAAAAGCCCGCCCATGCTTACATTTATTGTCCTGGATGCGCTTTCTTTCGCGTCGCAGGGCTTGGCCTTTTCGACGACTTTATAGGACAGCGGAAAACAGAGCGGATGGCGTATGAACTTGCGCCTTTCGGAAACAGTGAGCTGTTTATCATTCTTCATATTTCGGCACCTCCGTTATTTCCTTGTACATTGTATATCAGTCGGTTATGAAAATCAACCTGTAAAGCACCGGAAAAAACTCCTTGCCATATGAGGGCTGTGATTATATAATACTCATACTCAATTTTCAGGGGACGTAGTTCAGTTGGTTAGAACGTCAGATTGTCGATCTGAAGGTCGCGGGTTCGACCCCCGTCGTCCCCGCCATTTCACCTAGCAAAATTGGGGACGGTTCTCACCGGCATCCCAAACCTGTCCCCGAACAGCGCGCAGTTAAAACAATTAAAATATAACCTGATCCAATATTTTATCTTTCCTGGCTAAAATTCTAATCTTATAGCTGCTCCATTTATACTCCTCCGCCTTGATAACTAGTTTTGCTCTCACCGGATTAAATTCCACATAAGTTATACAATTAATAAGGTACCGGTCTTTCTGAATTATTGGGCTTTTAAATCTGTCCTGCAAAAGATGCCCTACGCCTCCATATTTATATCTGAAATATTTAGCGTATGATCCTCCGATACCATGCATAAATTTACTTAATTGCGGGGACTCCACAACCATATGAATATGGTTAGGCATAAGACACCAGCCATAAATCTTCGCTCCAAAGCGTTCCTTATATTTCAAGATCAGTGTCATGTATTTTCCAAAATCACTTTCATCTCTAAATATAACGCGCTTTTCATTACCCCTTGCAATTATGTGATAACACACATTATCCAATAATACCCTTGCCTGTCTTGGCATATAACACCTCCTCATATATAAAGACGTAAAAAATTGCCAAAAAGTTGCAATTATTTTAAAATAGTTTTAAAAAATTGGGGACAGGTTTGGGATGCCGTCGAGAACCGTCCCGGATTTTGTGGGGACTTTACGAGTTAAGTATAAAAAAGGTGGCTGTCTTTCTATTGACTTAACTAATGATTATGATACAATTATAGAACATATGTACCTATCCAAAGGCAGATATACCATATTATTTAAGGCTATAGCGTTAACCCTGGCGTGCCTTATGCTGGCTAACGACATAGCCTGGGCGGATCCTTCCGGCCCGACGAGCTACTCACAAAGCGCCACCCTTGCCGCAGAGTCCAGATTTAATCCTTTTTTCGAAAAGCACGAATTAGATTTTCAAAATATGGCCAAAGTGATGCTGGCTGCCGGACAATTGAGAAAAATGCTCATAACCGGAGACGCGAGGCAAAGCAATGTTATAAAATTAAACCGCCTGTTTCCTGGCGGCGAAGTGGTGATAGACAAGGATATCAGGCCGAGTAATCTTAAATGCTCCAACAAAGCGTACAGTTACGCCGTATTTTATTTCAAAAAAGAAAATAAGACGATCAACGCCCTATTTATTGAAGACCCCGACAAACTCACCGACGATGAGCTGCTGGAGCTTGGCGTAAAAACCGATCAAGATAAGCGGCGTTTTAATTCCCCAAATGATCATTCTCTTAAGGGGGTGTGGTTCGTTAATGCCAAAACAGATACTCCGCCGGATGCGCGAAAGACGATGTCCGGGACAGAAGACGCGTTCCAAAAAGCCCGGGCCAGGGCAGAATCTATCGTAAACGGTATCTTGACTCATTCGACGATCGCTTCCATAAGAAAGCCGACCCATAACTCCGAAGAAATGAAGCGCAAATTAGACGCTAGAATTAATGCGCTATCGGGGAAGGGCGTTATATATATGGCCGCCCCTACCGCGACAGGCAAGACAAGGGCGAGCGAGATGATTATCTCGGCTTTAAAGGGCAGAGCTATTGAATTCCCCATAGATGCCTATTTCAAGCCCATGGATGAAAAGCCGAGAACCGCAAGCGGAGATTACGACTTTGACAGCCCGGACGGGATATATCTGGACAGGGCACAGACGGATCTCGCCGCGCTTCTGGACAACAAGCCCGTCATTCTCCCTCCGCTATTTCTCGATAAGTGGGAACACCTGAAGAAGTTCATCGGGCGGCCTCTGCTATTGCCTGAAAATGGCATCGTGATAGTGGACTCGATCCATGCATTGCATAATAAATTACTCAGCGCGAGTGACGCTCAGGCGAACATTAAGATATTCCTTTATGCGCCGGCTATTTTACGATTATACCGCCGGCTGGTCCGCGACAATACGGAGCGTCATGAACCGTACTCATCGGTAATTCATCAATGGCCGATAATAATGGCTCAGGAACAAAAAAGTATTCTGCCTTCCGCCGCCAAGGCCGACGACATTATCGATTCATACACTCCCGGGGAAATAGAAGAACTTTCCATGGGATTCATCGGCATGCTTACGGAAGAACTCTTAGCGCACCCCGAACCGGAAGAGCAGGCAGAGATAGAACACGCATGGGCGGATGTGCTCTCAAAAACGCTTGCTTTAGATATTCCCCCATCCAATCCTCAATCGCAGCTTTTAGATACTGAGAAAATCAACCCGAATACGCCCGCATTCGAAGATCTCCCGGGGGGTTTGAGAATAGTGCGCAGTTCGACGGTTTATGGTGATCCGGAAAGACTAAGATGCACAATTACCATGTTCTCAGAAGATAAGTATCTTGGCTTTATAACCATAAGGATCAACCGGGAAGGAATAGTGGTAAATTCGTGCGAAGATTTTACCATTCACGAGGATGAGAGAAGACTCGGATACGGAACGATACTCGTAGAAAAAGGCCTTGAGTTCGCGAAAAAAGAAGCCGAAAAGCGCGGAATGACGCCGCAGTGGATATATTTTTACTACTACGGAGCAAGGCCTTCTCTTGTGACAGACCGCAAGGAGTTTTTAGCAAGATTTGGATTTAAGGCCGTCGATAATAATATGCTCCGGGATAACCCTGTCTTAAAAGAGATAGTCGCCGAAGAAAAAGACGCTACATCAATGAGAAGGTTCGGAGGATGGGCCGTTCGCGCTGACATGCTAGCCCACCCCGGAAATCAAAAAACGACCCGATCGCCGTCTCCCGTAACATCCTCACCCCTTCTCGATCCGAATACTTTTTCCAAAGAAACCATCATGGCTGTGCAAGAAAAACTTGACGGCCATATTAAGCGCACCCCTCTCGCCCGTCTTGAGAGGTTAAGCGCTATCACCGGCAAGGAAGTTTTCGCGAAAGACGAGTCGGTGCAGGTCGGGAATGCTTTTAAGGCTAGAGGCGTCACTTACGAAGTATTCATGACGATCGAGCGTGCCATAAAAAGAGACCCCGAATCGCTTAAAAAGGGCTTGAGGATCGTTACGCAGACCGATGGCAACCATGGCGCGGCATTGATAAGGGCGGTGACGGCGGCGATAAAGCAATATTCGGAAGAGCGCCCGGAACTCGCGGATGATCTGGCTAAGATAGAGCCGGTGGTATTCATAATAAACGATGTAGCCCCTATAAAAATGACCGCCACCGACGGGGCCCTGGCGGAATATCGCGCGTTCGTAGGCGATAACGCTAAGGGCTCTGTAATTGTGGTCGACGGCGATTATCATAAAGCGGTCGAGGACAGAGAACTTTATATCGAAGAATATGGCGCGGGCGCTCACTATATGGAGCATGGCGGAATGGAGATAACACAAGGCCATTCTACGGCTGCGGTGGAGATAGTCGAGCAGCTGAAAGAAAACGGCGTCACCGACGATAAAAAGGTTTGCTTCATAATACCGGTAGGCGCCGGAGGTCCGATAGGATTGGCCGCCGTATTAAAAGCTTTCCGAAAGAATGTTTCGGTGATAATGGTCCAAACGCCTCGTTACGGGGCGTTCGTGGAAAGTTACAAGTCCGGAAAGATGTGCCGAAACAAAACATCCTCTGAAGCCTCGCCATTTACTATCAGGATAGGGGGGGTCGAGTTCATATTTGAAGATGGTATAGCGGTAGACGGACCTGAAACGCGCGAAGTCCTTGAGATGGCGCGGATCTATCTGGACGATGCTGTGTTGGCGAACCCCGAAAGAGCGCTTGACGAAGCGGCACCGGTAATGTTTTCAGACCTGGAAAGTTATTACACCAGGCATGGCGGCGGGAAGGCGGTTGTGGGCGGAACTACAGCTATCACCGCGGACGCGCTTTTAAATTCACATAATAAATTTATAGATGAAGCGGATGTCGTCGTATTGTTCGGCACCGAGGGCAATGTCGAACCGGCGATCACTGAACATATACGCGAGCGCGCGCAGGCAAAAGAGAATTTGCCGGGGAAAAATATCCTAAGCCGGAATTTCGTCCTCGCTACTCTCGGGATCCTGGGAGCAATATTCATAACTATCCATAAGGTTTTCCCGGAATATCATCTTCTCGGCGCGACGAATATACAGACATTCGTCGGTTATGTCGTCTTTGTGGTCGTAGGTAAGATCATAGCGCAAGTGATCGATCTGCGCAAAGACGGGAATTTCAGGCCCAGTCTTAAACGCGATATAAATTGGCTACAGGTCGGAGGGGCTTTTTTACTAATGACAGCCATATTCGCCTGGTACTGGCCCGGCATATACGATCTATGGCTAAGCTGCTTACCACGGCATATGATCGGCGGAGCGGACCTCCTCATCACTAATCCCTCATCCATTTTTCTGATGTTGGCCGTGGACAATATTATCGACAGATTTTCCGGTAAGAGAAAAGTAACCACTTCCCGTAATTCTCTGGCGGGAAATGTCATGCACGACATATTACCGAAGATGAGGAACGCCATCATATTCTCTTTTGCGTATTGGGGCATCGGTATCGGTATAGTGGCTTCCCTTCCGTGCAGCATCTCGACCCAGCTGCTAATATTTGCGGCTATGGAGCCGCTGTCGATCATTATGTACTATTATCTTTCCGCTCAGAAAAATGAAAAGCCGGCCCAATCTAAAGAATCGACAAATTACGGGACATTGAGAACCCTGACCAATAACTTCATCTCACCGCTTTTTGACACCAGGCCCCTCGAGGTTAGAAAATGGGCATATTACGGCATCCCGGCGGCGATAGCCGGCAATATATCCTTCCTGCTTACCGCTTATCTTATTACCAACACCGCTATTATTATATGGGCACTGTCCGCGGGATTGCTCCTGTATGTGCCGGTCGTATTGTGGGGATTCAGGCCGGTGGATGAGGATCGCGCGAAAAGCGCGACCTTTACGCCGAAAAAAACCCTTCCGACCGCGACGACGGGATTGCCTTTAATAATACCGTCGCCGGCTGAGGAAAGATCAAAAATAGCGGAAGCGCCGGACCCAAAGACACAAATAGAGAGCGGAGTGCGGATACTAAACGGATACGAGCATCTCCTGAACGGCAAAGGCGTGGCGACCCTTGAACAGCTTAAGGCCGCCCTGGAAAACTATGACGCCGGCAGCGCGCCTTCTTTAACCCCCCTGGTACCGACAAAAGAAAATCCGCATCTGGAATATTTCAAAGACATAGATCTCTCCGACCATTTATTCCAGGGCCTTGAAAAACCGCTGACCCTGCACATTCAGTTAAACCGCGGATGCTACCATCAATGCGCTATCTGCCAACCTGCCGCCGGAAAAAAATTCGAGTATATGCCTTATCCGATAGCGCTAAAGATCGCCGATGCGCTGACCAAAAAGCGCGGACATGTTGTGGTATGCATGTATGGCGACGATAACGACCCCATGCATTACAGGGACCGTTATTTCGATGCAAACTTCGCCGACGTCTATAAAGCGTTTGACGACCGGAATATCAATATAAGGCCCATCGCCACTTATGGTTGGAGCCCTAACGATAAGGTGGCCCAACAGGCCGGCGAGGAACTCGGCGCCATCGTTGAGCGGAAGATCGCTCTTCGCGAAAAGTTAACCCGGGAATGGAGTAACGACATCTTAGGTTTAGACGAATGGCTGCCCCCGATACGCATCTCCTATAATTTCTTCACGGCTGAAATGATGAGCGCGCTGCGATCGGACGATAGTATCCGCGTTTGGAACGCCTATCGGATGAACAAAGAAAAATATCTGCGCATGATGCGGGCATTTTCGGGAAGAAGCGGAAATAAAGGGAATTTTTACGTAATAAAAGAGGTGCCGGACGCCAGAGACTTCGGCATGGCCGGTATCCCTGATGAAATTTCCCGATGCGAACTGATGCAAAATATCGCGCTTGCAGATATACGCGAAGAATTAAAGAAGGAAGGTATAGAATTTTACACCGAAATCGGCGGAATCCAGTGGGATTTCGGAAGAGCAAAACAGACGATAGAGACATTCGGGGTAAGGGCCGATTCGCTGCGCAGGCCAAAGGGCACGATCTTCACAAGCCACAACAGCCCGGGAAGGATCCTCCGGATATTGAGACCTGACGGAAGGTTGGAGCTTATGGGAGAGCTTGCTTTCGATTTCAGCCAGGTCGGGATAAACGATCCGCTGGATGAGGATTTCCTGTGGCTTTTGCTCCACACTCGCAGCGTATTGCTTGGCCCGGATGCGGATTTTGCGCCAAAAGCGACAACGAGCGAAGGGCTTCTGGATTTTTTACGCTTTGTTATGCCTGTCTTTTACCCTGACCTTTGCGATGAAATAAAAAGAATAGATCCGAATCACGTCGACCTGAATTCTCTTAAAAATATATTCGAAAAATTCAGAAAAATTAAATTTCCCTACCTCAATATGAATATCGCCTATTCTAAGCTCCACGTGTATCCGGCAGGCGAAGGATACATCAGGATCAAGATCTCAAGGAGTTTTCGAGCGGTCTCTTTAAAATATTTGAATTTTCTGCAAAACGGAGAATACCAGAAGATCCGACCTATCGGCGCGATAAATCCTGTCGAGACACGCTATTACGCCTCCAATGCAAATCCGGGGAACGCAGCGATCGATCAGGCTCCGGGTCAAACGTCTTCGACACCAGCGATCTCGGACGGTCAGAATAGCCGGCTGACCAGTTCAGGCTTGAAACCCCTGGTATTTTACGATCTCAGCTCCCTGTTGATTTTGGCGGTTCTGTCGCGCTCTTCCACGGCGATAGCGTTGGTGATCGTAGGAATAGCGGTCGCCAGCGTGCTGGCCATGAGCCGTAAATGGCTGGCCGAGTATCGCGCGAGAGAGATGGTGAGAATATTTAAAGACGCCAATAGTTCATACGCTCGCGCGCTGGCCGGCTTAAAGACAATGGCCGGCGTAGTAACTCAAATGCCGAAACCTCCTCAATCCCTGTCCCGTAGCGGCGTCGGCCTCCTGGATGCGTATGCCAATACCTCGAAATCTTTCAGGAACCTGGTACGCGATATACGGACTATGTCTCGCGACAGGGCGCTTCGCCATTTAACGCGCGAATTCCTGAAACTGCAGGACCAGGAAGCCGTATTTCTTGAATTCCAGTCCGAAGTGCTGCGCGCGGTATCGGACCAGGCGGCATCCGGAACGGTTTATCCTCCGTCCCCCATCCGACATTATCGCGCGGCATTCACGGTGCTGCGCCACGACCTGCCGCATGAACTATGGCCGGTGATGGATGAGGTTCTCTCATCAGCCGTACAGTTAAAGATGCTCGATGCGGATGAACTAAAACTCCCGAAAAATCGCCGAGTCTGGAATACCGTGCCTGTAACGTTCGCCGATGGTGGTCGCGCGATCTTCAGTCGAAAATATCTGGAACGGGCGGTCGCGCTACGGATCATCATAAACCGCAAGGCCCAGGAGCCAAAAGTATTCGAGTACAGCGTGAAACATGAGCGGCCGATCAAGCCCGCGGGAGGCATTTCAGGTCTTTTCGGACTGTCCGGGAAGAGATACGGGGTAATGCTCATGGCCGGAACCGGAACAGGACTGGATATCGGCATCTGGCATACGATGGTCGGGATTGCTGTAATAACAGCCATTATCCTGCTTGAAAGCCTGCGGCGCAATCGCCGGAAACTTGGGGAAATAGAAATTAACGCTGTCGAGACCATCCCCGAAGGGCAGGAACAAAATGAAGAAGATATCTTAAAAGATTTTGAGAAGAAAATAGATGGAACCGTCCCAAGGTCGGGCAGTCTTTACGACCACCTGGTCCGCTTTTACCGGTATCCATTGAATAATTTGGGTGAAGCAGATGAAGAAACGGCCGTAAAAAATAATACGAAAGAACAAGAGCGGGAACTTCTGAAGTTCTGGGCCGAACATTTCAAACTCCCCGAAGGATACGGCGGATACGCGGCCGTAGGCAGACAGCAAGCCGAGCTTTACGCCATGCTTGTCGCCCGCAGTTATCTTGATAAAACCTCGATATTTTATCTGTCCGACCAGATCGATGGCCTTCTACACTCCGCGCTGAAAATACTGGGCGTGGATAAAAGCAGGATAAAACTTATTAAATCCTCTCCAAACGGCGAGATCGACTACGCCGACCTCGAGGAAAATGTAAAGCGAAGCGGCGGCCCGGCTATAGTATGCCTGAATGCCGGGAGGTTATTGGGCGCTTTCGATGATCTCGACAGGGTCAAAACGATTCTGGAAAGAAACGGCATAAAACAGAAATACATACATTACAGTATGTCACCCTTAGGCATAGGGCAGTCATTCCTGAGCGACTCTTCAAAAATAGATTTCGAAAACGGCGTGGACAGCATGACTCTGCCTCTGGATCGTTTTGCCGGCACCCCCGTTCCGGGATCGATCGTACTGACAAAAAAGGAACACGCTAACAACATTTCGGCCACGCAAGAATTCGTAGAATATGTCAATTCCAAAGACACTACCGTTCCCGGGTCGCGCAGCGGCCACTCCCCTCTCTATCTTTGGTTCGCGTCTAAGGTCATAGGAACCGACGGATTCAGGGCCATGGCCCAGCGCGGCCTTGAGGCTTGCCGTTACATAAATGAGGCGCTTAACGCCGAAGGATATCCGTGCCGGCTCAGTGAGCATGAGGACATGATAATATTCGAAAAGCCCTCCGACAAACTTTGCAAGGAATGGGGCCTTTTATCTTTCGGCCGGGAGTCATGTTTTGAGGCGATACCGTACCTGACCAATACCGAGATAGCGAATTTCGTGAATTCTCTTCTGCAAGAGCGTTCACGCGATCTGCTTCCGGAAAAATTAATATCTCCGGAAGATGTCACGCTGAGCGAAACGGTAAAGTACGAGCCTTCCCGGGCGATCATTGACTCTCTGGATCAGCTCGAAGAGAAGTTGAAGGAATTGTCGAAAAGAACTATGGGCTTCCCGGCAAATATCGCGGCGAGCAAAGACGCGTACGGTATTTTACAGCGATTTTTTAAATATATTATAGGGAAAGCGGACGCGGAATATTTCAGGCAGGAAGCGCTCGGATTCTTTACGAAGCTATATGGCGTCAGGAATGAGGATGTTTTTAGCGGGGTGACTGCAGGAGGAACATGGGGTAATTACATCGGGATATTGGCCGGCAGGGTGAGATTTCCCGACGGAATACTTTATTACAGCGAAGATTCCCATTACTCGATAGATAAAGCGGCCCGACTGCTGAACATGAAAACAAAGAAGGTGCCGTCCCTGCCCAACGGCGAGATAGATTACGCGAAGCTGGAAGAAGCGATAAAGGCTAACATCGATAAGCCGGTCATATTGAACCTTAATATCGGCACAACGATGAAAGGCGCCATAGATCGGCCGGATAAAGTCATAGATATCTTTAGAAAGAACGGCGTCGTTGATTATCACATACATTGCGATGCCGCCCTTTCCGGCATGACCCTGCCTTTCCTTGATGGCGCTCCGAAGATAGATCTTGCGAAAGATGTCCACAGCGTCGCCATATCGACTCACAAATTCATAGGATTGCCGATGACTTCGGGCGTATTTATGATCCGTAAAAGCTGCGCGGGCGAAGATCTGATAAAGATGACAAACGATATACTGACCGCCCAAAGCGGAAATGTCCTTTTATACCTGTGGCACACCGTCATGAAAAAAGGGTCCGGTGAATTTAAGAAAGAGGCCGTGACCTGTATAGAGAATGCCGGGTACCTTTACCGCAGATTGCGCGAGATAGGTTGCCCGTCGGGATTAAATGAATTTTCCAACACCGTGCTATTCGCCAGGCCGTCCCAGGAATTAATAGATAGGTGGCAGCTGGCTCCGTGCGGAGATTTCGTCCATATAGTCGTGATGCAGCATGTCACCAGAGAGAAGATCGATGCCTTCATCGAAGAGTTAGAAGTCGATATGAATAGTCGTGATGGCGGCCTCCGCATGCCTATCACGGGCGAAAGCCTGTTCAGTATGGACCCGTTCGGGGACGTTCCCTATGAGGACACCCTGTCCCGAGCGACAACTTCTGCCGCAAAACCGCCGAAGCCATCCGCGCCGAATATGACTGACGCGAAATCCAGCAGGGCCGTGGATGGAGTTTCAGACGGTGATAGCGCAAATCCTTTTATCTTACAGCACATCGATATCGGGAACGCTATTGAGGTGAACGAGGTTGAACAAATGATCGGCGTCATAAATCGCGCCGAACACCGCCCGAGAGATCCGCCCAGAGAACTCGCCATACAGAAACATTTCTATTTAAACGGCACATTCGATAAGATCGCGCTCGCTAAAGATACTGCGCTACTTACGCGCATCCTCAGAAAAAAGAGGAATTTCAGATCCTACTCCCCTGCCCAAAAATCGAGATTGATAACGGCAGTCCGGGCTACCCCGCTCAGCATGATCTTAGGCCAAGTCATAGTCGGTAAAATAGGCAGTGCTAATATATTCGCGCACGCCAGGACAGGATACACCGAGCGTACGCCCGCCTTAAATCCGACCATATGGATAGGTGAAGTATTATTCAATCGATTAAGTTATGAGCAACTCGCCGAATTGATGCTCGAAGAAGCTCAGCATATATTGAGGCCGCCTCATACTTTCGACGGAATATGGCACAACCTTGACTATCCCGGCAAAGGGGCCAAGCGCCCGAAAAACTACATACATCATGACAGAAAGTTCATAGACGCCCTTAACTTGGCGCCTGCGTCAGCTGAAGAGCTCGCCCTCATAGCCGAACCCGAGACAGAATCCATCCCGCAAACAAAGACCGGAGACGCTCCCCGGAGAAACACCCTGCCGGCAAAAGCTACTCGACCCGGCAAATCTTCCGAGCCATATCTTCAAAAATCCAGCACATCTGATCCGGATCCGGACTTCCTTAATGCGGTAGATTATTTTAACGAGGTCATATCAAAAGCGGATGAGCTTGGGGCCGAACATTTCGTTGAGCTCTATCGTATCCTTCGTGGAGAAAAAATAGATAGCGTTATTAAGAAGAGGCGCCTTGTCTCTCTCAAGACGATAGAAAGAGACCTGCAATTCCCGCGGGAAGATACCTTTAATTTGATTTTTAAGGAGCAATTTGAAGGTGGAGTCTTAAAATTATCTAATACAAAGTTCCATAGCAAAGAAGAGGTTCTAAATAGAGCGGCTCAGATCTATGGTGAATTTGAAAAAATAGACGGTTCGCAATCGCTTATCGGGCTGAGCGGCTTTGAAAAGGATGTGGCTATTTACCCTGACTCACACCCTGCGGATGTCCACCCCGACTTAGCATGGTTTATGGTCAATAATTTTCTTTACCGCAATGGCTATGAGCCGTTTTACTTGGATATTCTCGACTATATAGATTTCATTGTAAAACCGGAGGATAGAAGGGTTGCCGTCAGAGAGTTTCGCGGACTTCTTGACATGGAGTTGGAGTTAAGCAGTGGAGCCATCCCTCAAGGGGGCACCCTACTCGCAGTAACCGCCCCATCCACAGCAGGGACGGCTTCATACAGTTCTCTAATAAACGATACGCACAGGCTTTCCGGTGTGGATGCTTTCATGACCGATTTCGACGGAGTCGATAGGTTAGCGGCCATCGGAGGCGAGATCGCGGGAGCGTATGAGCCCGTGCCTCCGGAAGTGCCTGCTTTAAGAGAGCAATTTTCAGGTCTGGGTATTTTAAACTGCATTATAACGGGAGACTCCACGGATCGTTTCGTCGAAAAGATCGGCGGCGTGAGCGCCATGACCAGACAGGGGCCGTGTTATTTCCTTACACGCGCAGGCGCTATCGCGGAGGTGGTGCAGTCTGATGGCGGGCGCGAATTCTTCGACGGAGATCCTGTCAGCCTCGGCGACACTTCCGTTGTGAATAAGATAAGAGAGATGCTTATTTCAATGACCAGAAGAGCCCTTAAGGAAGCCGGGCTTTCGGAGGATATCGAAAATAAGGTCAATAAGATCGCATCGGCGCAGGGCGTCACGGTGCATGTGGGAGACGATGCGGATGTGCAGAGACTTCGCCTCAGGATAGCGGAGCTGGCCCGGAACGAAATCGATACTATGATAAGAGAAAAAGAGGTTCCGGAAACGACTTGTGTTACTGTGGCGTTCGGGGGAGTCGACATATCGCCGGTGACCAAAAGATCCTCGGTGATCCGAATGATAAAGAAGTTCGGAGTAAAGAAAGTAGTCCTGATAGGCGACTCCATAGGAACGGAACAAAACCCGGGCGGCGACCGCAGCATGCTTACATTAAGACAGAAAGATCTGGAGGCCGCCGGAATTGACTGGAATGTCGACCTTATACAGCTTTACGCCGGCAATGAAGAAGTTCGCGAGATACCCGAATACGTATATGTCATCCCCGAATCGGAAAAGAGCATCGTCCCCCCTATCGGCATATACGAAGCCGTTATAAACGCAAAACGCGGGGCCGTAACGCCGCCAAAACCCTTAGCGCCGAATATGTCGAAGCCCGGCAAAAAGGCACCTGATTTGAATTCCGGGGACACAACGCTTAATCCGATCGCGCAAATAAATCCGTCTCCAACAAGCGCGCAGAAAGCAATCACAAGCATCCCTGTGGTGTCTGTACTTGAATTACGGGACGACCCGGAGCTTTTAAGAATAAAATCAATAATTTATGAATCTCTCGAAGAAAAAGCCGCGTTGCTAGGGTATGATTTTCGTCCGGGAGACAGGATAGATATACATAATTCAGCGACAGTCGTAGCGGGCGCAGGGGGGTATGCAAGATCTATCGGCCTTACTCATATCGATGTCGGAATAGACTTGGGGGGGTTGCGGAGATGGGCTGCGACCAAAGGAGGAAGATTATCGGCCAAAAAACGTAAAGAATATGAGCAGAAGGTCTGCAAAATAATAATAGGAGATGAATTAACACATGCCGTGCATTACCTGTTAAGCGCGCGGCTGGGCGTGCCGAGCAGCATGGAAAGTTATAAAAACTGGCCTCAAGGCTGGAAGAAGACGAATGAATCTGCTGCGGAGCGCACTGTCGCTCAATTCAGGGTTTTGTCTGAATTGGTAGAAGCTCTTCAGGGTTTGCGATTGGGCACTATGAAAGACCCCCGTCACGACCAGGCATCGGTTGAATTGGGCATCGGAAGATTTATGGACCCGCGCGAAAGGCTATTATTGCCTGTGGGCACTATACAGACACAGAACGAGCACAGCGTCCATGATGTTGCGGACTCATTAGCGGGAGAAATTTTGAATACGCTGGATCTTTGGGAGCGTGAAGGCATTATTGCTGAGCATGAAGTGTCGGATATATTAAAGCGATGGGTGCGATGGATCGCCGCATATCCGATAAGCCTCGACGGATCGCCACTCGTTCCTCTTTACGATGAGATACGCCGGATGAGATCGCCGCAAGACCTTTATAAAGCCATGCAAAGAGATCTTGCCATGGCTATCGAAAGCGCGGATTCCGTATTAGAAACCGAGGAAGAAAAACGATTTGCCCGCCAGATCCTTTTCGGTCTTACTGATCGGCCTCGCACAGGGACTGGCTTGCCGCAGAATACTGCAACAAATTTAAAATATACCGGCACAATGGATGCGGAAGAGATGCTGACAAAGTTTATTTCCAAATACCAGGCCACGGTTACCGATGTTTTGGTTGAACTTGACGAGGAGCATTTCGATCACTTATATAAGAGTTTCGATCTACGCGGAGCGATGCAAAAAATTCGCGAAACTTTCTCATCAGACAAAGAGTTCCTGATGGGATTATCGTGGCTTGAAGAACGCATCGATGAGCGCCTTTCCTCTCCGCAGGCAGAGCCGCTGATACCGATGGATAAACAACGACTGCAAGCGTCTATAATTATCGCGAATGTCCATAGCTGGCTCGCCCGCTGTCCCAAGCTCGGTGCCATCCCAGATAAGACCACCCCGCCAGTAGCGATCGGTCCACTCACAACAGAGTCATCCTCTGTTACTACGGCCAAAGCTGAAGCCGTCAGGATCCACGAGGAAGACCTGAAGATCGAAAATATGCCGGATATCCCGACTACGCCGGATAAAACGATCCTTTGTCATATAGTGACGGATTCGATAGTTCCCCTCGAACAACGGAATATATTAAAAGTAAAGCTTGAGCAGGCCATGGATAAGGAAAACCGGCATATTGAACGAGTGGCCTTGCTGTCGGGCGCTAACGCTGAAGATCCGGAAGCCTACATCAGGGATCTTGAAAGATTGATGCAAAAGAAATCGGAGCATTACAGGTCTATCGGCTACACAAACGTCCGGTTCGATGTCGCCTGCCCAAACATCGGACTTGTAAACTCTCTCCTTGAAAAGAATATAGGCGTAAAGGCCATCGCCTTCAAACCATGTGAAAGCGACGTATTTTCCGTAGTGCAGGCCGAAGGCATTATACTGGCCCTAAGGGCATTGTATTCCGGAGACATCGATAAGCTCAAGGCGGCCTTTGTGTCACTTTCGAAAACCGAGCTGAGCCAGGAACAGGCAGCCATAACAAATATCGACGATTTCATTAAGGCGGTATCTTTTATCCTTCCCGCCGCGAAGATCGAGGATCCAGCCGAGCGCAGAAGGATCCACGACCTCATTGTCTCCAACATCTGGCAGGCCGCCTAAAAAGGGGTCTGACCCCTCTTGGTAAAACTTTTTAGAAAGAAGTGCCTGACCCCTTTTCCCCTCCCCCTATTGACTAAAAGAATGTTTTGTGATAATTTATTAATAGATCAGGGGTGGGCTATTATATGGCAGACAAAAGAAAATTCCCTCGACTCGATCTCCCTCTTTCGGTAGTATATTATCCCTACGGCAATATAATGCAGTTCGGCTATACCACATCAAAAAATGTTTCTGAAGGCGGGTTATGCATGCCTGCCATATCAAGCATAGCCAAAAACGGCGATCTTATAAAGATGGAGATAGAGATCGACAGGAAACACTGCATCCCGGCGACCGGTAAGGTCAAATGGGTAAGAAAGATCGAGCATGAAGAATTCCAGGACGAAGAAATAGGAATAGAGTTCCTCGACATCTCCCCTTGTAATATTGACGCCCTAACAACCGCCAAAAAACCTTAATAAAAACCGAATGAATACTTTTTCCTTGCATACAGGCTGTTATTATTATAATATTATTCGAGGGGGGTGATATCAATGAATAAAGTATCTAAGTATGTTTTAGCCGCAATCGTTGTATTAAGCCTCGTAGCGATGTCCGTTCCTGCGTTTGCCGGGGAGAAGTGCTCTAACCCGCTAAGGGAAACTATTGACAAAACTCCTTCTATCAAGGCAATGCAGTCGCAGCCGGCCAGAGCGCTGTCATGCGTGTATGACACCCTGGGCAATAAAGTTCCGACAAATACGGATAACTCCGGAAAACTTTAAGCCGGACGTTTTTACATGAAAGTTATAAGAACGGCTCCTTTTCAGTAAAGGAGTCGTTCTTTTTTTGTAATTTACGGATAAGTCGATATATCTCGTAAAGCCGGCAAAACTGGTGTATAATGAGACATGTCCAAAAAGATACGGCTCATAAAGAAACGCAGGATATGCAGGCTCCACGGCTGTGAGAACATCCTCAGCATCTATAATCTGGAGCCATACTGCCACGCCCACCATCAGATCGGGTTAGCCGTAAAAACTACCGCCCAGGCGCTATTAAAGCGTTAGGATGAAGATATCGATACAATTCGAAAAAACTCCTCTTCTCTTTGATCACCCTAAAAGCATCATCTCCTGTACCAATCCGTCATTATTCAAATCCTGTTTTAATCAAATAGAAGCCGCCCTTGCCGCAGGATATTATGCCGCGGGTTTTTTTTCTTATGAAGCGGGATATTGTTTTGAGGATAGGCTCCGGGAAGATAAGGAATATGATTTCCCGCTCATTTATATAGGAATATACGACTCGCCTTCTAACAAAAACACCGGCGCCGGATCCGTAAAAAAGATCGGGGGTATCAAGAACGCCCGCTTAAACATCTCAAAAGATAAATATTTCGAGAATATACAAAAAATACGCGCCCACATAGAAAAAGGCGATGTATACCAGATAACTTACTGTATTAAATTACTATTCGATTCGACCGATGACCCCTTATCGCTTTACCAAAGCCTTCTTAAAGAACAGCCCGTCCCCTATCCGGCTCTCATCCAGACCGACAAATTTTCGATACTTTCGCTCTCCCCGGAAAAATTCATAAAGAAGACCGGCGAACATGTGGTGACGAAGCCGATGAAGGGCACATGGCCGCGTCATGAGAATATATTTTCCGACATCGCGGCCCGGATACGATTCCAATACGACGGCAAGAACAGAGCCGAGAATATAATGATAGCCGACCTCCTCCGAAACGACCTTGGGCGCGTAGGAAAGAATATAAAAGCCCCGATCCTTTTCGAAGTAGCGAAATATAGGACACTATACCAGATGACCTCCACAGTAACCGGGAAAGTCGCGCGCGATATCCCGATACACGACCTGTTTGGGGCGTTATTTCCGTCGGGTTCAGTGACCGGAGCGCCCAAGCTCAGATCGATGCAGATAATAAAAAGCCTTGAGGGCGAGGAGAGAAAGATATATACCGGCGCGATCGGATACATAACTCCCGAACGGGATCTCTTCTTCAATATACCTATACGCACGCTTCTTCTTGAAAATGGCCGCGGAGAGATGGGTATCGGCGGTGGAATAGTCTGGGATTCCACGCCTCAAGGTGAGTGGGACGAAGGGCTCCTGAAGGCGAGTTTTCTCACAAAGACTTGCCAAAACCTTAAATATCAGTAAACTTCATACTATATGATAACATTCAAAAACAAGATCCTGATGATAGGATGCGGATCCGTCGGGAAATGCGTCCTCCCCATATTGCTGAAACACATTGACGTCCCGTTAAAAAATATAACGGTCGTGGATTTCGCGGATAAGCGCGAACTTTTAAAACCCTGGATGCGACGCGGGCTTAAATATTCACAGGAAAGAATAACACCTATCAATGTGACAAAGGTCCTGGCGAAGCATGTTTCATCCGGCGGCCTCATAATAGACCTATCCTGGAACATAGACTGTCTCGAGATGCTCGGGTGGTGCCACGATAATAAGGTACATTATATAAATACATCGGTCGAGGAGTGGGACCCTTACGCCGCCATACATCAAAAAAGTCCGTTCAAAAAATCCCTTTACTTCAAGCAGATGGAGATACGGAGCATGGTTTCGCGCTGGAATAACGGTTCGATCACCGCGGTCCTCGATCATGGAGCTAATCCCGGGCTCGTATCTCACTTCGTGCGCAAAGGTCTGGTCGATATCGCGAGAAAGACTATGCAAGATAAAACGACCCCGGTAAAAAATAAAAAGACGGTAGCCAGACTCGTTAAAGAACGCGACTTTCCGCGCCTGGCTATGAGCCTCGGAGTAAAAGTCATACACTGCAGCGAGCGCGATACGCAGATAACGAACAGGCCTAAAGAGGTCGATGAGTTCGTCGGAACATGGTCCATAGAGGGATTGCGCGAGGAAGGGACATCTCCGTCGGAACTTGGCTGGGGAACGCACGAAAAAGAACTGCCGCCCCTTTCGAGCGTGCCCCCATACGGACCGGGGAACCAGATATTTCTGTCTCAGATGGGGATAAATACATGGGTCAGATCCTGGGTTCCGTATTGTGAAATAATAGGCATGGCCATAAGACACGCCGAAGCTTTCTCGATATCGGACAAATTGACGGTATGGAGAGACGGTAAGGTCGTGTACAGGCCCACGGTCCATTACGCTTATATGCCGTGTGATGAGACCCTGTCGTCGCTTTACGAACTCAGATGCAGGAATTACGAGCTTCAGCCAAAACTAAGGATCATGAGCGATGAGATCATAAAGGGCGAGGATTGTTTAGGGGCGCTGATAATGGGCCATAAGTACAACTCCTGGTGGACCGGCTCTATTCTTTCTATCGAGGAGTCTCGCCGTCTTCTCCCCCATCAGAACGCCACCACCATGCAGGTTGCTATAGGAGCCGTATCGGCAATAATGTGGATGATAGAGAACCCCCAAAAGGGGGTCTGCGATCCCGACGATATCCCGTATGATTATATATTAAAAAGAGCCCTGCCTTATTTGGGTAAATTCGTATCCGAGCCTTCCGATTGGACCCCGTTCAAGAACTATCAGGTGTTCTTCAAGGAGAACCCGGCCGCCTTCCTCGACAGAAAGAACGTCTGGTGCTTCAAGAATTTCCTCTTCAAGGAATAATCCGAGACAGGTTATGTGGTGCGCGGGATTGATTTTAAAGAAAATGTCTTTTTAAAAAAACAAAACCTGATCCGGATTTTAAGTATTTTTCAAAATCCGCAGCATTTTTTCTTCTATCAAATGTTATATAAGTCCTGAGTTCCCAGGGGCCGTATTTCTTGGTGTAAGGAGATTTTCCGGCATTATGCTCGTCGACCCTTTGAGAAATGTCTTCAGTTAAACCGATATAAATTCTACCGGCATATTGTTTACTGACAAGGATATAGACTATATACATAACACGACTTATTGTCCTCCTTCGCCCTTCAATTCGAAATCTGAGGTAGGGCTTCGGAGAGACATTCTGCTTTCAACATGTTGTAATTTCTGCGAAGCCATACCCGAGCTTTACGCTTTGATTGGCGAAGCAGAATGGTGGGCAGGACAGGACTCGAACCTGTAACCGATCGGATGTAAACCGATTGCTCCGCCATTGAGCTACCTGCCCAAAAATCTTCTCTTAGGCCCCGCCTAACTTTCCGAGAGCGCCGAGAGTGAAAGCCAATACAAATAAAGCCACCGTTTCGATGACGCCGAGAACGATTATATAATTACCGAAGCCTTTGCCGGTCTCGCCTAAAGCATCGGCGGCCGAAGCGCCCGCCATCCCCTGAAATATAGCCGAGACCCCGATTCCAAGACCGCAGAGCCACGCCCCTTCCAGGATTATCCCTTTCGCCTGAAGCTCCAGAAGTTTATTCATCACTATCATGCCGTATACGGTCTGCGTGAGCGGAGCTCCGACAAAAGCCAGCATCGTAAAGCCGGCGGACTTATTCTGCATAAAGCCCTTCTTCCACGCTCCTATAGCCGCCATGCCGGCTACGCCAGCCCCCCACCCCGATCCCAGGGCCGATAATCCTAAAACCGAAGCCGGTCCAAGATCCTTAAGAAGCACCAATGTATTTGTATCCATAATTACCCACCCCTTTCTTCTGATAAAGGTTTATATGAAAAACCGCTCCAACTTATATTCGAATGGCTGCAGAACTCCAGTACATTCAGCCTTACTCCATGCACCAGGACCGACAAGGGCCCGAGTATTATATTTAGGCCGTGGCCCGTAAGAAGCACCAGCGAAGTAACTATGCCGGCCAAAAAACTCCCGTATCCTATGCTCATCGCCATAGAATTGAATGAATCCGCGATGGCCACGGTGGCAAGCCCCACAGCAAAAAGCCTTATATAGGATACCACATCGGTAAAACTATTTATTACGTTAAGCGCCAAGACCCCAAGGCCGCTGCCTATGCCTTTGAGTATATTCTTATTGGGGCTGCTGAATAGAACCACGAGCGTGCATCCCGCCATAAAAAGCCATTTCGCGAAAATCGGAAAAGCCTGCCCCAATATCAGGGTCTTAGCCAAAAAGAACCCGCCCCATAATATCGAAACCCAGCCTACGTCTGCGAGCGCCAATATCGACGGAAATTTTATTATCGCCTGCCAGGCGTGCGCGATCGTAAGATGTATCGCGCCTATGAAAAAGCATATCTCCTGGACTTTTCTGTCATCCCTGAGAGCGGGCAAGAGCGGCTTCACAGTCTGCGGAAGCCACGCCTGTCCGAAAAAGGTACCGCTTAAAACTCCCCAGATTATAGCGCATGAGCTTAATAGATAGAACAGAAAAAATATCGACTTATCCTTTACTTTAGCGCCCAATCTTATCTGAGCCACAAGAGTCAGGAGAAAAAATATCATACCGTCTCCGGCATCGCCTATCAGCATGCCGAAGAATATCGAGAAGAAGATCAAGAACCACAGGCTTATATCGAGCTCGCGGTATCCCGGTATTATCTCTATGAATTTGAACACGGGATTAATAATGGCTACCCACTTCGGATTCTTTACAAGCGTCGGCACCGAGTCCTCTTCGGACGGGTCCGTTACGTAGATCCCCCATCTTTCGGCATTGGCAGCTTCTCGTATCCTGGGTATGTCGTATTCGGGCGCGTAACCGGTTACATATGATACCCGGTCCGATATTCCCATACCCCTTAAAGCGTCGTGGAGGTCCAGCTCATTCATGAAAGCGGCGTAGATCTTTATAAGCCTCCCGATGAAACACGTATGTCTTCTTATGCTGTCCTTTATAGCGTTTTTAACTTCTTCGTTATCATAAAACCTCTGTCTGGCTTGCTCCAGACTTATTTTTGGAAGTTCAACCTCTTTAAACGGAACATCAACGTCTGAGAGCGACACCACGACAAGGTTGGCTATACCTCCCGATACCGAAATTATCTTTACAGCTACAGACTGCGGCAAAGGCTTAATGTCCTTTAACGGGGCTCTGTAAAGCTTTATCCGTATGCCTTTTTTTTGCAGATCCAGAACTTTCTCCGGATCGAAGTCTCCCCATGACTCCTGCTCGCTTATCGAAACGGACAACTTCCTGGAATATTCATTAAGCTGATCCAGCCTCGAATTAAGATATATGACGTGCCTGGCTACAAATCTCCAGTCCTTTATTGAGCCGGTATTCCTGATGCCGCTCTTATCGCGAACATCAGACGCGGACAATATACCTATCGCTTTTTCAAGACTCTCAACATCCTCTTTGAGCGATGCTATGTCTTTTCCGATAGGAGCGATGGTATTCTCCACGTGTAACGCCCCGAGCGAGCGAAGGCGCTTAAGCGCCGGAAAAGCGTCCTTCGTCTGGGTCATAACGGTCAATTTTTTCATCCGGACTATCATTATATTCCGAGCCTTTGGCCTGCGGCCTCTTCTATCTTCTTCTTTGCGATCTTGCTTCTTCCGACCGCGTTGGTCATCTGATCGCCTATGAATATCTTTATTGCCCGTATCGCTACTTCGGCCTCCGGTATCTTCACCTTCTCAAAAAGGTTCACACGCTGTGTGGCTATCCTCAGTTCGCGCCTTAAAACGGATACCGTCTCATCCAAAACCGCTATCTCTGAGTTCAGAGACGCCATCTCTCTAAGTTCAACAACGGCCCGATCCACCCAAAGCGGCGTAGAGAAAAGATCGTACGCGGTTTCCGAAAATTCCGCCGACCTGAAGACCTTAAAATCCACGCCTGCTATATTTCCCGGCTCCGTCAATACGCGCTCGACTTTAACAAAATTCCCGATGTCCAGCGATTCGTCCGAAAGAAGCCCCGCCCATACTTCCGCTACTCTGTATTTTTCGATCGCAAGTTTCTTCTTATCGTTAAGCGCCGATACCCTGTGAAGTATTTCTATCTGGAGCTGCTGTTTTTTTAGCTGCAATGTCGGCAGGTAACGACTGTACTGCCGCAGGGCGTCTCTCTGCTTCTTAAGTTCGCCTTTTGTGAGCTTTATCTTACGCATGTGGCCAGTATTTTTCGATCAGGCTTTTCTTAATGGCTATCTCTTCCGGCAGAAAACAATCGGACAGCATTCTCCAACCGGTGTCGAGCGCAGTTTCAAGCGGCATATTGACTTCAAGGGACATCATGTCTTTCTCAAACATCTCCCCGTACTTCATGAGCTTCTTATCCCATGCGCTCATCTGGAAACCCATGGATCTCTTTTCCTGCGTCTCGCGGTAGTTCGCGAAGAGCTGTATCATCGTATCCATGATCGCCCTGTGGTCATCTCTGGTCTTGCCGTTCACCTGCTGCTTCAGACGGCTCAGGCTTCCGAAGGGCTCTATGACCCTGTTCTTCAGATAGAACTGCCCCTCCGTAATATATCCCGTGTTATCCGGCACTGGGTGAGTAACATCATCCCCCGGCATAGTAGTGACTGCCAATATGGTTATAGATCCTGCGGTATCGAAATCCACGGCTTTTTCATACCGCGCCGCCAATTGACTGTAAAGATCCCCGGGATAACCGCGGTTGGACGGGACGCGCTCCATCGTTATCGAAACCTCTTTCAGCGCATCGCAGAAGTTCGTCATGTCGGTGAGAAGGACCAGCACCTTTTTTCCCTGTAGAGCAAAATCCTCCGCTACGGCCAGACTTAAATCCGGGACGAGAAGGCATTCTACCGTCGGGTCCGAAGCGGTATGTATGAAGAATATCGATCTGGATATCGATCCGCTCGCCTCAAGCGTGCTGCGAAAGAAAAGATAGTCGTCATATTTCAGGCCCATGCCGCCCAATATTATGATATCGACCTCCGCCTGAGTGGCTATCCTCGCCAGAAGGTCATTATACGGCTCGCCGGCTATCGAAAATATCGGGAGCTTCTGAGATTCGACCAGCGAATTAAAGACATCTATCATCGGGATGTTCGTCCTGACCATCTTATTAGGGATAACTCTCTTCGTGGGATTGACCGGGGGGCCGCCTATCTCTATCATGTTCTCATGAAGAGCCGGCCCCTTATCGAGAGGCTCGCCGCTTCCATTGAATATGCGCCCCATGAGGTTCTCGCCGCTTGAGACCTTCATGGCGTGGCCGAGGAATTTCACCTTATCATCCGTCGATATGCCTTTGCTGCCGGCGAAAACCTGTAAGGATACGTTCTTCCCGCTTAGCCGGATCACCTGCGCCAGAGAAATACCGCGGGAGGTCTCTATGCGGGCTATATCGTTGTATCCGACGCCTTCGGCTTCCACGGTTATGACATCGCCTGATATCTGTATTATATCGGTATATATCTTATTCAATTTTTCACTTCCTCTTTTTCCGACACGACTGCCTCTACGGCTGATGCTATCTCTTTTTCAATATCCCTGAACTCACCGGATCCCCATTCCGCGGAATTCCATCCGCGAAAGAGCTGCCTCAGAGCCTGGAAGAACTTAAGCGCGAGGTCCTTATCTTTAAAATTAAGCTCCGCGGTCAATATCTTGCCGTCGATGAACCCGAAGACGTATTTTTGCCGCTCCTTCGAAGTAGCCTCATCGACCTTATCGAAGGCGTTCTGCTGCAGATATGCCGAGTCAAAGAATTCTCCCTTAAGATACTCTATGTAGTCCGATAGGCTCGTCCCTTCCTCGCCTATAACCTTCATCATCTGCGCGACTTCGCTGGACCTCTGGAGTATCCTGTGGCCTCTGGCTGCGCGGTCTTCATCTATAAATCCTTTATATTTCGACCAGCTTATAAGGGGATCTATCGCCGGGTAGCGCCTTGAGTCGGAGCGCTCGCGCGAAAGCCCGTGAAACGCGCCGACTACCTTAAGTGTGGCCTGCGTCACCGGTTCCTCGAAGTTACCACCGGCCGGACTTACCGCCCCTCCTATCGTAACGGATCCGAAAGACCCGTCATGGAGCCTGACCAATCCCGCCCTCTCGTAAAAAGACGCTATCCTCGACTCAAGATATGCGGGGAACGCTTCTTCGCCCGGTATCTCTTCCAACCTCCCGGACATCTCGCGCATCGCCTGCGCCCACCTGGATGTGGAGTCGGCCAAAAGAAGCACCTTAAGGCCCATCTGTCTGTAATATTCCGCTATCGTAACGGCCGTGTAGACGCTGGATTCGCGCGCCGCCACCGGCATCGAGCTCGTATTGCAGATTATGACGGTCCTGTCTATGAGCGTTCTGCCGGTCCTCGGGTCCACGATCAACGGGAAAGTTTTCAATGTCTCCACCACTTCCCCGGCTCGTTCGCCGCAAGCGGCTATTATCACTATATCCACCTCGGCGTGGCGGCTCGTCAATTGTTGAAGCACCGTCTTGCCGGCTCCGAAAGGTCCAGGTATGCAATAAGTGCCCCCGAGAGCTACCGGAAAAAGTGAATCTATGAGGCGCATCTTTGTAACGAGGGTTTCGGAGGGCTTGAGCTTCTCGGCGTAAGCGCGTATCGGTATCTTTACCGGCCATCTCTGCTTTAAAAAAACTTCGTGGTGTTTGCCTTCGGAATCCTTCAGTTTGGCGATGGCATGCCCCAGAGACTTTCTCCCGTGTCCCGCTATGCTCTCCACCTCCAGAACGCCATGGAGCCCGAACGGGACCATTATGTAGTGCTTAAATATCTTTTCGGGGACGAATCCGATCTTAAATCCGGCCTTTACTTTATCACCCGGCTTAACGAGCGGCATGAATTCCCATTCCGAATTCTCATTCAGGGCGTTTATGTACACGCCCCTCTTTAGGAAGAAACCGCATTCTTCGGCAAGTTTCGGCAGGGGGTTTTCAAGGCCGTCGAATATCTGTCCGAGAAGGCCGGGTCCGAGTTCGATGGATAGCAGCTCCCCTACGAACTCCACATCCTCGCCTATTTTTATCCCGGATGTATTTTCATATACCTGCATCTCCGCGTATTTTCCTCTTACGCGTATTATCTCTGCCTTCAGGCGTTCATGGCCGTGCAGTATGTAAGCGACTTCGTTCTGCATGATGAAGAAGTCCGTCCTGGCCTCCACCATGTTCCCGCTTACGCCCGTTATCTTCCCGATCCTTTTTGTCAATTTTCCCCCGATCCTTCCGGATATTTTTAAGCCAGCGCCTTATCCAGCAATGCTACTTTATCCGCGGTCCTTATCTTTTCCCATTTCTCCAATATAGCCAATTTCAGCGCGTATACGGCGAGCGCATCGGCGTCAAAATAATGGCCGAAACTCATATCGTCGAGCTCTCTCCACCTCTCCAGATCCAGCATCTTTTCGGTATCGATCGGAGACGCCGCGCGATAGGCATTTATCGCTATATGGCTCGCGCGGTAAGACTCGGGATGGCCGTTCTGGTGCATAAATTTTGAAGGATCTACCTTTTTTCGCGCCGCCCTTAGAGCCACTATCTCATTCTTAAGCATGATGTCAAATGAGGCCCATTTCTTAAACGCTCCTATCCCAGCCGCGTCTTTGGAATATAAAGCCCCTCCCTTAACGGCCTCCAGGGCTTTCATATCTTTCTCCGAGACCATATCTTTACACATAGATAAAAGCCGCTCTACAGACATCGGCGGCTTTGCCCCGAAACTCAAAGCGGGGAGGCTGGAGATGATATATTCATAATAAGAGGGCATCGGTAAATTGGCTCTTAGGTTTTCGCGCCCGGTGACAACGAATCTTTCAGTATCTCTTTAAGCCGTCCGGCCAGATTAGCGGATATATATTCCGCAAGCGCCCTGTCCGTAAAATCATAATGGGACTTATCCGCGTCGTAACTGATTAAAAAACCCCCGCGGATCTCGTCGGAAGACTTAAGCGTGATCCCTTTGCGGATCTCGTGGCTGAGCTCGCCAAGAAGTATCTTTTCCACTTTATCAAGATCGTCTTTTTTCAATGTTATGGAGATCTTATCGGAATCGGACGAAGACGCAGTTTTTATAAGGCCAGCTAATATCTTCGCCATCTCTTCTGCCCCAAGAGCTTTATGGACGTGAGAAGAGATTATCCTCTCCAGAGTGTCAGATATCTCTTTCTTAAGCGTTATTATCGCGTCGCGCGAGGCCTGTTTTAGCGCCGCTCTGGAACTTTCCTCGGCCTTAACTATCTTAGACTCCGCTTCGGATATCATCCTTTGAGCTTCTCTCTTAGCGCTATCCGATACGCGCTGGGCGCTGCGGAGGGCTTCATCTTCGATGATACGGGCCTTCTCCTCGGCCGCGCGCACTCCATCCTCTTGTATCTTCTCTAAAAGACCTTTAAGCTCATCCGCCATTGTAGTCTCCTTTGGAAAAACACCTACACCCCGATTATATTCCTCCCCGGGGACAAATTCAATCTATTTCCGGGAACCCGGCTTTATCGCCTGAGTCCCGAGTTTACACATCGGGCAATTCGATTCATTGAATGTATCCGCCTTCACACGGGCAAGATACTCATATTTTACCCCGAATTTTACATCCCCGGAGCTTCTATTTATTACGCTGGCTACGCCTACTACAACAGCCCCAAGTTTTTCCACGGCATCCATGACTTCCTTCGTAGACCCGCCGGTAGTAACTACATCCTCCGCCACAAGGACCCTCTCGCCTTTTTCTATCGCAAACCCTCGGCGCAGGACCATGCCGCCCTCCTGTCTTTCTGTAAATAACCCTCTCACCCCGAGAGCCCTCGCGATCTCGTAGGCTAGAGTGACGCCCCCGAGAGCCGGCCCTATCACCAGATCTATCTTCTCCTTAGAAAATCTGGAGGCGAGCTCCTTCGCGAAATTCTCAGCTATGCCGGGATATTGCAATACGAGAGCGCATTGCAGGTATTTTTCGCTGTGAAGGCCGCTCGATAATTTAAAATGGCCCGCAAGAAGCGCCTTGTTCTTTTCAAATACGTCTAAAACGTCTTTCTCAGTCATTGGCTCATCTCTTTTGTTATCGCTTTCGCTGCCTTAAGCGGATCGGCCGACTCGGTGATCGGGCGCCCTACCACTATATAGTCCGCTCCGGCCCTTAGAGCATCCCCGGGCGTAGACACCCTCTTCTGATCATCCGAAGCCCCCAAAGCCGCGACCTCGGCCGGCCTTATTCCGGGTGTCACTATTATAAAATCCTTGCCAAGTTCGCTTCTTATAGAGGAGGCTTCTTTAGGCGAAGCGACTACACCGTCGAGACCGGCTTCGCGAGCGAGTTTCGCGAGCTTTAGGACCTGAGTCTCCACATTACCCTCTATTCCTATTCTTTTAAGCGCGTCCGAGTCCATGCTGGTAAGCACGGTAACCGCTAATATCTTGGGTTTTGAAATCTTCAGCGTTTCGGCCTTATGGTGGGTATCTCTGGCAGCCCTTTGCATCATTTCAAACCCGCCGAGAGAGTGAATATTGAACATAAACGCCCCTAAACCGGTAACTGCTGCCGCCGACTTGCCTACCGTGTTCGGTATATCGTGGAATTTAAGATCGAGGAATACCTCGCATCCTCTCTTCCTTATGTCCGCCACTATCTCAGGCCCGCAGGAGGAGAAGAGCTCAAGCCCGACCTTAAAAACCGCGACCTCCGGGCTTAACGCATCTACGAGATGGAGCGCCTTTTCTTTTTTTTCAACGTCGAGCGCCACTATGAGACGCTTGTCTTTTTTCACTTTACGATCCCCCCGGTAAGATCCTTAAGCCTCTTTATCTTCTTCCTGCTCATATACTCACCAAGCCCGCCCAGAACCATGGAAAAAGCTCCCGGATCTATAAAACTGGCCGTGCCGATCTGCACGGCCGAGGAGCCGCAGAGGATAAATTCTACCGCATCCTTGTAATTCATTATACCGCCGGAGCCGATTATGGGTATATTTAATTTACAGTAAGCGTCTCTTACCATCTTGAGGGCTATAGGCTTTATCGCCGGACCGCTTAACCCTCCGGTTATGTTGCCCAGAACCGGCCTGGCCGTTTCAATATCTATAGCCATGGCCGGGAAAGTATTGACGAGCGTTACGGCATCGGCTCCTGCTTTCTCGGCGGAAAGGGCGATTTCGGCTATATCGGTTACATTGGGCGAAAGCTTAGCTATCAGGGTAAGTCCGGTGACTGCTCTGCATTTTTTCACCGTTTCATATACGGCGGCGCCGTCCTGCGCTATCAATCCTTTTCTCAACCCGTGCTTGACATTCGGACACGACAGATTTAATTCTATGGCACTTACACCTGACTTATCGAGCCTGCGCGTAACTACCGCATATTCATCGGAATTGTCCCCGGCTACGCTCGCTATTATCGGGACGCCTATCTTTTTAAGCCCGGGGAGTTTTTCTTTGAGAAAATCTTCGATGCCTTTATTTTCCAGGCCTATGGAGTTCAGCATCCCGCATGCCGTTTCAAAAACTCTTGGCGGCGGATTCCCAAGCCTTGGCTCCAGCGTAACGGTCTTCGCTATGTAAGCTCCGAGCTTTCTTAGATCTACAAGCTCCCCATATTCAATGCCGAAGGTACCGGACGCGACCATGACCGGATTTTTCAGTTTAAGTTTTCCTATATTGACCGAGAGATCGATCCTGCTGAACTTGGTTACCATATTACATCCTTCGCGTCGAAGACCGGGCCGTCTTTACAGACCATTTTATACTCGTATTGGGTATTGCGTATTGGGTATTGGGTATCGACTATCGGTTGGGGCGCTTTGACCTTTACCGGGCATCCGAGGCATACGCCGACTCCGCACGCCATCCTCTCTTCCAGCGACACCTGACACGAGATCGAGTGAATCGCGGCCAGCTGAGCGACGGCTTTAAGCATGGGGATGGGGCCGCAGGAGTAGATCGTCGCGCCTATTACGTTGTTCTTATTGCGTCTGGAGGATAGCGATGCTTCCAGAAGTTCGGTCACAAAGCCTTTTTTACCCTTAGATCCGTCGTCGGTAGAGATCCTTACATTGCAGCCGAATTTTTTAAGTTCTTTTTCGCAAAGGATGTGTGACCCCGTTCTCGCGCCTATAAGCACTTCGGCTTCGCCGCCTTTTTTTATAACCGTCTCTGCCAGCGCAACGAGAGGCGCTACCCCTATCCCGCCCGCAATAATTATAGCCTTCTTTTTTACATCAAACCCATTGCCTAGAGGACCTATAACGCCCAGCGACTCGCCGGCCATCCGCCTCGAAAGCGCTTCGGTTCCTTTGCCAACGGCCTCGTAGAGCATCTCGACGCCGCCTTTAAATATCCTGTGCGCCCCCAAAGGCCTCCTGAGAAGCGTCGTTCCGGGAACTTCTGAACATTTAATTTCGAAAAACTGTCCGGGCCTGGTTTTGCCTCCCAGATACGGCGAAGCCAACCGCAATCTATAATATCGCCCGCCGACGAGCTCGTTAGCGATTATCTTGGCTTTTATATTTTTCACAATATCTTCTCATTCAGCATCACGGGCTCGCCCGATACGAACATATGCACGGCCCTGCCTGTCATACTCCGTCCTATAAAAGGGGAGTTCCTGCTCTTCGATTCAAGCAAATCGGCTTTTATGGTATATTCTTTTTTGGGGTCTATCACGGTTATGTCCGCCGAGGCACCCCTTTTTAATGTTCCGGATTTTAAACCGAGAATGCGCGCAGGGTTTGTTGAAAATTTTTCAACTAGCTGCCTCCAGGTCAATACCTTCCCTAAAATAAGTTCCAGAACCGATACCCCTAGTGAGCTTTCGAGCCCGATCTTCCCGAAAGGCGCAAGGTCAAATTCAACATCCTTTTCGCAATCGGTATGTGGGGCATGGTCGGATGCTATCACATCTATAGTACCATCTGCCAGGGCAATTTTTATCGCCGCAACATCTTCAGCGGTTCGCAGGGGCGGATTTATCTTCGTATTTGTGTCGTAAGTAGCGCAACATTCGTCAGTAAGCGCAAAGTAGTGCGGCGCCGTCTCGGCCGTCACATTGACGCCTCTCTTCTTCGCCTTTCGTATTACCTCGACTGACTCTTTACAACTTACATGCGCAATATGGATCCTTGCTCCGGCCTTCTCCGCAAGGCCAATATCGCGCTCTATACGTTTGTATTCGGATTCGTTCGATATGCCCCTTAATCCGGCTTTCGTAGAGACGAACCCGTGATTCATGACGCCTTTTCCCGAGAGCGCGGCGTCTTCACAGTGCTCTATTACGACTATCCCGGCGGATTTGGCGCCGTTTAGCGCCTTGGACATAAGAGAGGCATCCTCCACCGAGGAGCCGTCGTCCGAGATAGCGACGATCCCTTCTTTGACCATCGCCTTAATATCGGCGAGTTCTTTGCCGAGCCTGCCGATCGTTATCGCCCCGGCCGGCAATACATTCACTATCGCGTCTTTTGCTACTATCGCTTTTAGTTTACGCAGGATATCCGCGTTGTCGAGGGCAGGTTCTGTATTCGGCATGCACACAACCGTAGTGAAACCGCCCTTTACCGCTGCTCGCGTGCCGGTAGCGACCGTCTCCTCATCCTCGCGGCCGGGCTCCCGCAGGTGCACGTGCATATCTATGAGGCCCGGAGCGACTATCATGCCGGATACGTCGATCTCTTTGGCGTCTTTCGCCTGGATCGATGGTCCGATCTCCGATATCTTGCCGTCCGATACGAGAATATCGAATACTCCATCCACATCCCTCGACGGATCTATTACCCTGCCGCCTTTTATAAGATACTTCATCTGGCGCCTTCTTTCACAAGCCCCACCAGGTAGAGAACTGCCATCCTGACGGCTATGCCGTTTGTAACCTGCTCCAATATCACAGAGTTCTTGCCATCGGCCACCTCGCTCGACATCTCAATGCCTCTGTTTATCGGCCCGGGATGCATAACAACTATGTCCGGTTTACACTGCTTAAGTCGCTCTTTGGTTATACCGAAATCTTTGAAATACTCCAGTTTCGAAGGAAAGGCCGCCCCGGAATCCCGCTCAAATTGCATCCTGAGGACATTTATAGCGTCGGCCCCTTCCAGGGCTTCGTCCAGCTTGCTCGTGACTTTCACGCCCATCTTTTCTATACCCTCGGGTATCAACATTTTAGGCGCGCATACGGTGACCTTTGCTCCGAGCTTTGTCAGACCCCATATATTGGACCTGGCTACCCTCGAATGGGCTATGTCGCCTATGATACTGACATTAAGTCCCTCGATCCTCCCCAATTTTGATTTCAGGGTGAACATATCCAGAAGAGCCTGGGTGGGGTGCTCATGCCATCCGTCGCCGGCATTCACAACGCTCGATTTTACGGACCGGGCCAGTATATTTGGGGCGCCGGAACAACTGTGGCGCACCACTATTATATCTATCTTAAGCGCTTCTATATTTCTACCTGTATCTATGAGCGTCTCGCCTTTTTTAACGCTGGAGGCTTCTATCTCCATATTTATAACGTCTGCTGAGAGCCTCTTAGCCGCGAGTTCGAAAGACATCCTCGTTCGAGTCGACGGCTCATAGAAGAGATTAACTACAGTCTTACCCCTCAGAGCCGGCACCTTCTTTACCTGCCGCGTCGTCACTTCCTTGAAACTAGCGGCGGTATATAGAATATGCTCTATCTCCTCCTTAGAGAGGTACTCTAATCCGAGCAGATCCTTTTTCGTCCAAATAGTTTTTTGGCTCATACTCTACACCTTCTCGCAAAGGACGACTTCATCCTTACCGTCCGACTCTTTAAGCCTTACATCCACCGTCTCTTTCATCGATGTTGGCACATTTTTCCCGACATAATCGGCCCTTATCGGAAGCTCTCTATGGCCCCTGTCTATCAGAACGGCCAGCTGTATCTCAGCTGGTCTGCCAAAATCTATCAAAGCATCTAGCGCGCACCTTATAGTCCTGCCGGTGAAGAGGACGTCATCCACAAGAATGACGCGCTTTCGATCTATATCAAAATCTATTTCTGTGGCGTGGACCGTCGGCTGCTCTGAGACCTGAGTAAGGTCGTCTCTGTAAAGCGTAATATCGAGCGCTCCGACATTAGGCCTCGTTCCGGATATATTCTTTATCTTATCGGCGAGCCTGTTTCCGATGTAGGCGCCTCTGGATTTTATTCCCACCACGACGGTCTGTACCCCGGGCGCGGTCTTCTCTATGACTTCGTGAGCCATACGCTCGAGCGCCTTGTCCATGGCGAGTTCATCGAGTATCTTTGCTTTCTCTTTCAGTTTCATGCGCGCCTTCTCTCCGCCGATTCAACCTGCGAGGTTAACCTTGTAGGTTAACGCGGTTATATCCCTGCAAATGGGCATAAAAAATCCCACATATTCATAATGGATATATGGGTTACAACCTGTCATCTCTTTTTTCTCCTTTTCCGGCCTCTCAGGACCGGTTTTAAAAGGTGCTTTCACTGACGCTATACTAACACAGTTTCATAAATCTGTCAAGCGCGTTCGCGGCTATTATTATTTTTCCCCTTTTGACTGCTTAAACAGGTTGCCGATCAGATCCAGAGGCATGGGAAATACTATGGTAGAGCTGTTTTCAGTAGATATTTCAGAAAGCGTCTGTAGATACCTTAGCTGGACCGCTATCGGTTCATCATGCATCATCCTGGCGGCCTCTACGAGCTTATTCGCCGCCTGATACTCCCCTTCTGCATTTATGATCTTAGCGCGGCGCTCTCTCTCGCTCTCGGCTTGTTTAGCCATAGCGCGCTTCATCGATTCCGGCAATACCACATCTTTTATCTCAACCATCAGGACCTTGATGCCCCACGGCTCGGTATGCTTATCGATAACAAGCTGTAATTTTTGATTTATGCTCTCACGTTGTGATAAAAGTTCATCAAGGTCAACCTGTCCGAGAATGCTCCTGAGGGTCGTTTGAGCTATCAGAAATGTCGACTCAATGTAGTTGGATACGTTCACTATGGCTTTTGACGGATCCTCCACTTTATAGTAGACCACCGCGTCAACTATCACCGAAACGTTATCTTTTGTTATAACATCCTGGCGCGGAACGTCTACGGAGACCACCCTTATATCTACTTTCACCATATTATCTATGACAGGTATGATCAGGAATAGCCCTGGGCCTTTCAAAAGACTAAGTTTACCAAGTCTGAACATTACGCCTCTCTCATATTCTCTCAAAACTTTTATAGAAAGGGAGAGCACCAATAGGGCTGATGCCGAGGCGACTAAAACCACGAAAGATATTATATTCATGACTCCTCCTTATCTAAAAACAAGTTTACCTACCACAGCCCTTACCGCTCCCCCCGCAAGACTTATAAAGAACCATGCCAGCCCGAAGAACGATAGCGCTGAAAACACTACGGAAACAACCCCAAAGACCGAGAGGAGGTTGAATTTCAAATTCTTCATTTCCGCTATGCCGCGCTTCTCCATATTTACAAGCCCGAGGGTGTCGGCCAATATCCAATACCCGTCTCCTTTAAAGATCGGGTTCAGCAGTATTGCCCATCTCATATATTGCGTAATAAGAAAAGGTGTAATGTAATATTCCGCCGGGCGGTAGACCAGGACGACCAGGACGCAAGCGGTATTGACAATAAGATCGGAAAACATTCCTGCCGTATTTATTATAAATCTTTTGTTACGCGGAAGCCTCCAGGCTTCGTGGGTATCAACATAAACGGACGGAAATATAAAATTCATCTCAAAACCTGCTCTCGGCTTTATCCCGGTAAATTTCCATGCAGAAATAAAATGGCCCGCTTCGTGGGCGATGACCGCGGCAAGAGCGAGGAAGGCTACGGCAATGCCTTCCGGCAGGGTGTTCATAAGCACGGTTCGCGCGATAAATAGGAAGTAATACACTTGAAAAACAACCATCCCGAAAAATATCAATATATACAGGGCTATATCCATATCCTGGCGCAGCGAAAATCTGGTCACCTTGCCGCTATTTTCCGTGGTGATACCGGAGTGGGACGCGATCTTTTTCAATAAAAATTCTATCTGGCTTACCTCTATCCCAAACTTATCCGAGCTCTCCTTAACCGTCTTGCCGGCGTTAAGATCGAGTATTATGCTGAGCGTCAGTTTATCGATCTGAAATATATGGCTATCGGGAAGCGCGACCCAGATCTTTCCGTCATCCAGCAGGCCGTAGTCGAGTACGAATGCTCTGGCAAAGCGTCTGTTTACCAGATCCTGTCCGTTATTTTTTTCTCTGCTCATTTGAACGATTTGGCTTTTTTTACAAAATAGTCCGCCAGACATTCATCTATCGGATCGCCCGTGGCCTGTGCCATGCCCATGAACATGGCGGAAGGATTGCATTCCAGCAGAACATAATTACCATTAAGGTCGCGCTTCAAGTCGACACCGCTGAATTTCATACCGCAGACCCTTACAGCCTTTATGCACATATTCTTTACTTTTTCGGAAAGCTTTACGCGCTCAAAAGCCTTTTCGTTTCCGCGAAAATCGACGGCGTCTGTGTATATCACGTTTGCCGAAATGACCTTATTCTCTAAAACGTATACCCTGATATTGTCACCCAGTATCTCTTCCTGGAACATGACCGGAGCACTCTTGAGCCTCTCCAGCCTTTCAGGTGCCATGTCGCTCTTTTCAAGTCTTTTGCACGCCGCTCCGCCAGCGACAGGCTTATAAACAACGGTTTTAAACGCTTTTGCGAATTCTTTTAAATCCGCGGGATCATTGGTAACAAGAGTAGCCGGCACTATTATACCGTTCTTCTTTAGCAGATGCGTTTGGTAATTTTTTACGTAGTGTAAGTCGAATGAAGCGACTGGATTTACCACGGCCTTGCCCTGCAGAGAAAGTATTAAAAGCCATGATGCCAGATGAGACTGCCTCTCCCTCTCTGCCTGATACTCGACATACCAGTTGGCCATGTCGACATCGGTTTCTTTACGCCTGCCCTCAAGATCATAAGGCGGCTCGCTGTAGAAGATGCTCCTTACATAGTATACATTTATGTCATTCAGGGATTTTCCGTCGTATGTTGTTTTTTGGGGAAATACGCTTAAAGTGGCGCTGGCAGGAAATTTAATAGTATCTATTATTACTACTTCGACCCCTCTTCGTTCCAGAAGGCCCTTCATATGAACGCTGTGAGCCTCGTTTTCGGCCCCTACTATCGCTATTCTCATGCTGCCTTTTTTTTGGCCAGGGAAAATTTCTCTACTTCCATTATCTCCTCATACAGGCATTTTTTCATGCTTCCCGTTATATCCCTATAATGCATCGGCCCCCCGCGGCAATATTCCCACTGGCTGCATTTGGCGCACTTGCCTATTTTACACCAGTCCTTATTTCTGAACAACTTAAATTCCTTCCTCCAGACATCGCTGAAACGCTGTCTAAGCGCATCGCCCTGTATGGATAGGTTCCGCGGCAGGTGGGGACATGCGCTGATCTTACCGTCATAAAGAATAGAGGCCGCGTAAAGGCCCGTCTGGCAGAAGAACATATGCTTACGCGGCTTTGTAAGACATTCGTGCTTTAACCCGCACCATCCGTCCTCTGAAAGCTCCAGCTCCATAGAAAATTTCTTCTCCGCGAATTCTTTTCTCTTCTTCCCTATGAACTCCAATAAAGTATGAAGGTCTTTCGTCGATAATTTATACCCCTTGTCTTTAATGCACGCTCCGCGCCCTATAGGGCTCATCACGCCTAATCGGGCGTATTTTATACCTATGTTCGCCAGAATATCGCAGAGCTCCGGGATTTCATTTTTATTGTAATTATTAACTAGGGTGAATGTCGTCGGAAATCTATCCGCATATTTGGAGGTCATATATTTAAGCACTTTTATCAGCCCATCGAAAGAGTCCGTGCCTTTCGTCTTTTTATATCCTTCTCTCAAACCATCTATCCCCACCGTAAGTCCACACATGCCCGCCGCGAATAGCCTGTCAACCAATGTTATATCTTTTATATAATTCAGCCCGTTTGAATCTACACTAACCTGAGAAAAAGAAAGGCCCGTCAAAAACCTGACCATCTCTACGAGGTCTTTTCTGAGGGTCGCTTCGCCGCCTGTTATAGCTATATGTATGCTTTTAGGATCAAAATCGCGGGCAATCGCCGAGAATATGGCTTTTGCCTGATCGGTGGTGAGCTCTTTTTTGGGGTCCCAGTCGGCCTTGGGTATGCAGCAGTGCCGACAGACGAGATTACAATTTCGAGTAGCTTCCCATATAAGGACGGAAAGAACAGGGTTAGCCAATGACCTGTCTATGTGTAAAGCGTGCTCTTTTAATATTTCGGAATCGCGCATGGAGTTAGTATATCACATGAATATCAAAAAACAAGTAAGGCGCCTAAAGGTACCTTGCCCTTAAGCGCCTTCTCGTCTATTTGTCAGCCTTTATTCCAGCGGCTTACCGCTTTCACCATTTTCATCGGTCAACTTCAGCTTTTTGCTTGGGCCTATGATAAATATAGGCGTCCTGCCGCTTTCCGCTATCTTACTGGTCGACGGTTTACCAGCTTCACCGATTCTTAGCGTTGAAACCGGAGGTTTAATAACCGGACGTTTAGCGATTGGAGGTTTCCCGCTTTCTTCTTTTAGATTGGTGCTGCCTCCGCCCTCCTCACCCACCGCCAAAGTCGTAACCATAGGAGGCGCAATGACTAGCATCGGCGGCTTCTCCGGAGGCTGAGAGATTATAAGTATAGGAGGCGCAATGACTAGCATCGGCGGCTTCTCCGGAGGCTGAGAGATTATAGGCATAGGAGGCGTACCGCCTTCTTCTTTCAGATTAGTGCTTCCGCCACCTTCCTCACCCACTGCCAAAGTCGTCATCGTCAGCGGTTCGTTCTTTTTATCTATCTCGCCCTGAGCTCTGGTTTGATTCTTCGCAAGCATTTCACCTGAGGCCTTTCCATCTTTACCATCCTTAGCGGATGTTCCCGCTTCGCCTACCGCCATCGTCTGAATAAGAAGCGGAGAGGTGCTCCTGCGTATTTCCAATTCCTCAATAAACAATCTCTTTAACTTACTTATAAACTTTTTCACCACGCACCTCCATTTTTGTAAAACTCTTTCAGTTCATTTACTTATTTTCTAAAGAAACAAAATCTTCTTCCACATCCCTACTGCCTATTCTTATATACACCGAGAATCTAAGTTTTTTAGATATAATATCAAACTATTTTATTTCTAACAGCACCCACTTACACTTTTCCGGCGCTTTTTAAATTTGTTTAATTCTTCCCCAAAAAAAATGCCGTTTTCGAAGCCTCCTTCATCTATTAGTAGTATACCATTAAGTATCAAGATTGACAACACATAGAGGATAACTTTTTGAACACCTAACAGGCACATATATTACCCCAGCTGCTTTTTAGGCAACCACCCGGACCTAACCGAAATCCAACCGCCGCGGTTAGACGCTTCGATTAACCGTGTCGTCTAACCGCGGCGGTTGGGTTTGTTGCCTTTATAGAATAACGATAAACTCGCCAAGGATTTTGGTGACTTTGAAATGTGCTATTGATGCGGAAACCTTCTCCCGCCGAACCTCCTCAAATTTCTTTGTGAGCTCGCGCGCCAAAACTATCTCCACATCGCCGTACACTTCAAGTATATCGTCCAATAATTTTGTAATCCGGTGGGGAGACTCATACAGCACTACCGTTCTTTCCTCTTCTTTAAGTTTTTTAAGCTGATTTCTGCGCTTGCCTGACTTGTTGGACAGAAACCCTTCGAACGTAAAAGAGTCCGTGGGCTTGCCGGAAACCGTAAGCGCCGTGACCAGCCCGGATGGACCGGGTATAGGGACGACCGTGATACCGCTGTCTATTGCCGTTCTGATTATCTTGTAGCCCGGATCCGATATCCCGGGCGTTCCGGCGTCGGAAACAACAGCCACCGACTTGCCTTCTTGAAGAAGGCTTATTATATATTCGACTTTCTGAACTTTTGAATGGGCAAAATAGCTTGTTGTGGGTTTCGATATGCCGTATCTATCGAGAAGTATCTTAGTGTGGCGGGTATCTTCTGCCGCTATTAGATCGACGGCTTTTAGAGTCGATATAGCGCGCAGGGTTATATCCTCAAGATTACCAATGGGCGTGGCGACTATATAGAGGATGCCGGGCATATTTGCCTTCTCTTATTCTACGGTGACGGACTTTGCCAGATTCCTCGGCTGGTCTATATCATACCCAAACTCTTTTGCGACGTAGTAGGCCAGAAGCTGAAGAGGTATCGCGACGAGTAGCGGCGAAAACAGTTCGTTCGCCATAGGCACTTCAATTATATAGTTTATCTTGTGGTGCAATATTCCTTTATCTCCCTCGGTAGCTATCGCTATTATTATTCCCCCGCGCGCTTTTATCTCCTGGATGTTCGATAGCATCTTTTCGTAGGTCTTAGAGTGGGTCGTTATGCACACAACCCACGGGTTCTCGTCTATCAGCGCTATAGGGCCGTGCTTCATCTCCCCCGCCGGATACCCTTCGGCGCTTATATACGATATCTCTTTAAGCTTCAATGCTCCTTCAAGCGCGTTGGGATAATTAATATTGCGGGCGAGATATAAAAAATATGATTTATTCTGCTTTGCCAGATAATATCGCTTAAATTCTTTCGCGTAAGCGGCGATCGTATTATATTCAGACCTGTAATCCTCCAAGAGATCGTCCATGAGCGCCGGGATCTTCGCGAATTCTTTCATGAGAGTTTTATGACGAGCGGGACTCAGAGATCTCCGCAGTTTCGCGAGATAGAGCGTAAGCAGATAAAATACCGCGAGCTGCGCCGTATAGGCTTTTGTCGAGGCTACCGCTATCTCGGGGCCGGCGTGCGTATATATTACTCCGTCGGCTTCCCGGGCTATGGAGCTGCCCAGAACGTTGCAGATGCCGAGAACCTTAGCGCCGCGTGACTTTGCTTCTCTTAAGGCCGCGAGCGAATCAGCGGTCTCTCCCGACTGGGATACTATAATGACGAGGGTGTCTGGGCCGACCATCGGCTCGCGGTACCGGAACTCGCTAGATGTGTCTACACCGGTCTGGATCCTGGCATATTCCTCCAGCATATAACTGCCGGTAAGACCCGCATGATAAGCGGTGCCGCAAGCGACTATCTCTATCTTCTTTATTTTTTTAAGAACACTGTCTTTTATCTTAAGTTCGCTGAAAGATATTCTGCCGGTTTCGGTCCTCTCCTCGAGGACCTTCCTCACTATATCGGCCTGCTCGAATATCTCTTTCAGCATAAAATGCTCGTAGCCGGATTTTTCGGCAGCCTTTATATCCCACTTTATACTGACCTGCTTTTTGCTGACCGTTCCGCCGGAAGCGTCGAATATCTTCACGGAGCTCGCGGTAATAACGACGATCTCGTGGTTATCTATATATATGATATTCTTTGTGTGATCCAATACCGCCGGAATATCGCTGGCTATAAAATTTTCCGTCTTTCCGGCGCCTACAATGAGAGGGGAGTCGAGCCTGGCGCCCACTATCATATCGGGCTTGTCCGAATGGACCACTGCGATCGCGTAAGAGCCCTTGAGAACCTTGACCGTTTTAGCCACGGCGCTTTTGAGGTCGCCTTTGTAGAATTTTTCAATAAGGTGGGAAATCACTTCCGTGTCGGTCTGCGAGGTAAATTTGTGACCGTCTTTAATTAGAGCGCTCTTCAGTTCCAGGTAATTTTCAATTATGCCGTTATGAACCACGGCAATCTTGCCAGTGCAATCGAGATGAGGATGAGCGTTGATATCGCTTGGTATGCCGTGGGTAGCCCATCTTGTATGGCCTATGCCGATGGTGCCCGTGACTGGATGCGAGGATAGCTCCTGGGCAAGGACCTTAAGTTTTCCCTGTCTTTTGACAAGGTCGATTCCGCCGTCTTTCAATATTGCCAATCCGGCAGAGTCATAACCCCTGTATTCAAGCCGGCTCAATCCTTTAAGGATAACGCCCTGAGCCTGCTTATTTCCTATGTAGCCTATTATCCCGCACATGCTGTCGTCCTTGGGTCAAAATCTCTGCGAAGCCTTCCATAGCACTCTGCTGAAGGTGTAACAGGATTTATTTCTGCGAAGCCATACCCGAGATTTACTCATTGAATGGCGAAGCAGAATGGCGTCCCCATGGGGTCTACTTCGCAATCACCGCTTTATAGGACTGTTGCTTCGTAGAACCTGCAAGAGTCCGCTAGTCCGAAATCCCTGCAAAGCCTTCGGTAGCACTCTGCTGAAGGCGTAGCAGGATTTATTTCTGCGAAGCCATACCCGAGATTTACTCATTGAATGGCGAAGCAGAATGGCGTCCCCATGGGGATTTGAACCCCAGTCGCAAGCTTGAAAAGCTCGTGTCCTAGGCCAGACTAGACGATGGGGACGCGTATTAACTTCTTAAAAGCCCTACCACCCTTATAGCTCTTTATTTGCTTTTCGCGTTTAAGAGCTTCTTCCTTGATTGCAAATTCTTCCTTGTAAACCAGCTTATACGGGCCTTTGCATCTTGTTGTTTTTGTTTGGCCTCTATTATGTTGTTTTAGCCTGCTCTCAGTATCGCTGCAAAATCCTGTGTAATATCACCCTGTTGTTTCACTCTTTATAATATATGTATAGAACATTTAACACCATGCCACGGGCCAGACTACCCCGCCTGTGACCTTCTAACTAACTGGCGGCGGGGCCCCGCCCCACCCCTCTTAACTGCTATGGCGGGGGACGATGGGGACGCGTATATAGTTCACAGTTACTTCCGCCGGACGCGCCTGACTTTTTCCGCTTTTGGCGCTTTCTGCTCTTTTTCTTTCTTAGTCGCGGGCTTTTTTGCTTCTTTTGCTTCAGCCTTCGGCTCGGCTGCTGTTTCCGGCTCATTCGTTTTTTCTGCTTTTACCACTACGGGCTCTTTTGAGGTGAGACTTACCGCCGCTTCCACCTTTTCGCTCTCATCTTCAGGGACAATCTTAGCCACTACAGCTACTTTATCCCCGGCATCGAGCCTCATCAAACGGACGCCCTGAGTTGAACGGCCCGTAGACCTTATATCTTTTACCGGAGAGCGGACTACCATGCCCTTTTCGGTCATCAGCATTATCTCATCTTTATCGGACACTGTCTTTAACCCAACGGCCTCGCCGTTCTTGCCGGTGACTTTCATATTAATAATGCCCTTGCCGCCGCGCGACTGCAGCCGATACTCTTTAAACGATGTCCTCTTCCCGAAACCCTGCCCCGTCACAGTTAAAACGGTCTGGTCCGGCTTCACGATCTCCATCGCTATGCAGGCGTCCTTCTTGCCTAAGCGTATTCCTCTGACCCCTTTGGCGGCGCGACCCATCTCACGCACCTGGGATTCTTTAAACCTGATCGCTTTGCCTTCTTTGGTCGCCAGAAGAAGTTCGTCATCGCCGTTTGTCAATTCTACTTCTATCAGCGCATCATCCTTTTCGAGCCCCATCCCTATGATCCCGCCTTTTCGCGGATTGGAATAAGCGGTAAGCGCGGTCTTTTTTATAGTGCCATTCTTCGTGCACATGACCAGGAAGCTCCCTTCCTTAAATTCGCGCACCGGGATAAAGGCGCTTATCTTCTCGCCGCCGGCAAGCGACAGCATATTTATTATCGCCTTGCCTTTCGACGCTCTCCCACCTTCGGGTATCTCATGAACTTTAAGCCAATGGATCATCCCCTTGTCCGTGAAGAAGATCATGTAATCGTGTGTAGAGGCTATGAAGAGATGTTCTACAAAATCCTCCTCATTTACATCGGCCCCTGTTACGCCTTTACCGCCGCGGCGCTGCTTTCTGTAGCTCGACACCGGCAGTCGTTTTATGTAGCCCGAATGGCTTATAGTCACTACCACATCCTCTTCGGCTATCAGGTCCTCTATTTCGAGCTCTTCGGCTTCAGGCGCGATCTCGGTCCGCCTATCGTCTCCGAACTTCTCGACTAGCTCTTTCATCTCGCTCTTGATTATCTCAAGGACCTTCTTCTCGCTGGAGAGTATCGACTTATAATACTCTATCTTTTTTATGAGCTCGAGATACTCTTTCTCGATCTTATCGCGCTCCAGATTGGTCAGCCTCTGCAGCTGCATCTCCAGAATAGCCTGTGCCTGTTTTTCAGAGAGCTCGAACTTCTTTATAAGAGCTTCTTTTGCTACCTGCGGATTTTCAGACTCTCTTATCGTCTTGATTATACGGTCCAGGTTCTTAAGCGCTATCTTTAAGCCTTCGAGTATGTGCGCCCGATCGAGCGCTTTATCCAGCTCATACTGAGTCCTCCGCACGATGACATCTTTTCTGTGCTTTATAAACTCTTCTATAACCTGCTTTAGATTAAGCACCCTCGGTCTGCCGTCGACAAGAGCCAGCATTATCACACCGAACGTCACCTGCATCTGCGTGTGCCTGTATAATTGATTCAATATTACATTCGCGTTTATCCCGCGGCGCAATTCTATAACTACGCGCATCCCGTCCCTGTCGGATTCGTCCCGAAGATCCGAAATGCCCTCTATCTTCTTCTCCTGTATCAGGTCGGCGATAGACTCGATAAGCTTGGCTTTATTGACCTGATAGGGTATCTCTTTTATTATGATGGCTTCTTTGCCGCTCTTCTGCTCTTCTATAAAAGCCTTCGCGTTGACCTTAAGTATCCCGCGGCCTGTCGTGTAAGCGTTCTTTATGCCTTCATACCCGCGGATTATTCCGCCCGTCGGGAAATCAGGTCCTTTGACTTTTTTAAGCAGGTCCTTAGGCTCGCAATCGGGGGAGTCTATAACGAATGAAACGGCTTCTGATATCTCTCTTAGATTATGCGGCGGTATGTTTGTCGCCATACCCACAGCTATGCCGCTGGAGCCGTTCACTAAAAGGTTCGGGAGGCACGCAGGCAAAAGCGCCGGCTCTTTGAGCGACCCGTCGAAGTTCGGCACGAAATCCACGGTGTTCTTGTCCAGATCCTCAAGCATCCAGTCTGTAATATGCGCGAGTCTCGCCTCGGTGTACCTCATCGCGGCCGGTGAGTCTCCGTCGACGGACCCGAAGTTACCCTGGCCGTCTATAAGCGGATACCTTAAACTGAAATCCTGCGCCATCCTGACGAGAGTATCGTAGACCGCCACGTCGCCGTGCGGGTGGTATTTTCCCAGCGTTTCTCCGACTATCCTGGCCGATTTTTTATAAGGCTTGTTATGCTCAAGGCCCAGATCCCTCATCGCGTAGAGAATTCTTCGGTGGGCGGGCTTCAGGCCGTCGCGCACATCGGGCAACGCCCTGCCGACTATTACGCTCATGGCGTAATTGATATAAGAATCCTTCATCTCTTCTTCTAAATAGACCGGGATTACTTTTTCGTTACGTGTATACATGGTTCTCCTGTTATATATCCAATACTTTCACTTCATGAGCGTGCTTCTCTATAAATTCGCGCCTGGGCTCGACCGCCTCACCCATAAGCACTGTAAATATCGCGTCTGTCTCCACGGCGTCCTCAAGCGTTACCTTAAGCATCGTGCGCTTTTCGGGGTCCATCGTAGTTTCCCAAAGCTGCTCGGGGTTCATCTCCCCCAAACCTTTATATCTTTGTATGGCCATGCCTTCCTTGCCTATATTCATTACAAATTTAAGTATCTCTCTGAGGCTGTTAAAACCCTTTTGCTCCTTTTCCTGCTTTATATGATACTTGGGTTTTTTGGATTCTTTTTTGGGGTCTTTTTTAAAGGCCGCGTCTTCGTCAATATCATAATCCTCGACATCAACCCCGAGCTTTTCTATCCGCTCCACTATCTTATCTATCTCGCGGGCCTCGTAAAACTCAACATAGTCGAGAGGTTTGGTCTCTTTTTCATCCTTGGCCTCACTGGCACTTTCCTTGCTCTCTTTGGAGGATTTATTTTTCTTCTTCTGACTATTTTCCTCCGATTTCGTATACTCCGCAAGCTCATCATCATTATGAAGAAAATGGTCTTCGCCCTCCACTTTTACCATATAAAGTGGCACTTTTTTGGTCTTTTTATGTCTAAAACTGATATATTTCGTGAAGCTTACTCCCCTTCGCTCAACGGCGTTGGTAAGGCTTTGCAGCTCCACAAGGGCGTCCAATATAGCCTTAAGCTGTTTATCGGTGAACTGATTTTTATCCGCTGCCCTGACAAGCGTCATCCCTTCACTACCAAGCTCAAGAAGGAGATTATTGTAATCATCCTCTGTTTGTATATATTCTTCGCGCTTACCTCTTTTTATTTTATAAAGCGGAGGCTGGGCAATGAAGATATGCCCCTTCTCCACCAACGCTGTCATGTGGCGATATAAGAATGTCAATATAAGCGTCCTAATATGAGAACCGTCAACATCGGCATCGCACATGAGTATTATTTTGCCATAACGGAGCTTCTCCATATTAAACTCTTCGCCTATACCCACGCCTATTGCCGTTATGATCGTCCTGATTTCTTCATTCGAAAGCGCTTTATCGAGCCGAGCCTTTTCAACGTTTAATATCTTCCCCTTAAGCGGCAATATCGCCTGGAACCTTCTGTCGCGGCCTTGCTTTGCGCTACCGCCGGCACTGTCTCCTTCGACTAAATACAATTCACATAACGTCGGATCGGATTCCTGGCAGTCGGCAAGTTTCCCGGGGAGGGACGCCCCTTCGAGCGCGCCTTTTCTCCTGGTGAGCTCACGCGCTTTTCTGGCAGCTTCGCGCGCCCGCAAAGCCAGCACGGCCTTTTCTATTATCTTATTCGCTATGGGCGGGTTCTCTTCCAGAAAACCGCCGAGCGCTTCGTTCACTATTGATTCGACCACGCCTTCGACTTCGGAGTTGCCGAGTTTTGTTTTTGTCTGTCCTTCAAATTGCGGGTTAGGCACCTTTATACTGAGCACGGCAACCAACCCCTCCCTAACATCATCTCCGGAAATACCGCCGTCGGCGTCTTTCAGCAGATTTTTCGACTTGCAGTACTGATTTATGGTTCTGGTCAGGGCCGATTTGAAACCGGTAAGATGCGTACCCCCTTCTATAGTATTGATATTATTCGCGAATGTAAATATCGTCTCGCCGTAACTGTCGTTATACTGCATCGCGAATTCCGCTATTATATTATCTTTTTCTTTCGAGAAAGATATCACTTTTTTATGAAGAACGTTTTTATTCTTATTTAAGAATTCCACAAACGACACAACGCCGCCGGAAAATTTAAACTCAACCTCTTTATCCTTAACGCGCTCGTCCTTAAGCGTGATCTTCACATCTTTATTAAGGAAGGCCAGTTCCCTTAAGCGGTTCGCGAGAGTGTCGAAACTATATATAATTTTGTCGCCGAATATCTCTTTGTCGGCCTTAAAGGTTACCCGCGTCCCGGTCTTCTTCGCCTGGCCTATAACCTTAAGCTTAGACGCCGTCCTGCCGGCCTCGTATTTCTGGTGATGGATCTTCCCGTCGCGCTTGATCTCAACCTCAAGCCATTCAGACAGCGCGTTCACGACAGAAACGCCAACGCCGTGAAGCCCGCCGGCTACTTTATAAACACGATGATCGAATTTTCCGCCGGCGTGAAGCTTCGTCAGCACGACCTCAACCGCTGGCTTGCCCTCGGTTTTATGAATATCAACCGGTATGCCTCGGCCATCGTCCACGACCGATATAGAATTATCCGGATGTATCACTACGTCGATAGTCGATGCGTAACCGCCCATGCACTCGTCGATGGAATTATCCACCACTTCATAGACGAGGTGGTGCATCCCGCGGGCCGTCGTATCGCCTATATACATAGCGGGCCGTTTTCTTACGGCATCCACACCTTCCAGGACTGTTATGGTAGTGGCGTCGTACTTTTTTACCGCTGCCGCTTTCGCCTGATCTTTTTCGCCCTGACTCTCTTCTTTGATCTCGTTCTTTTCTTTTTTGCCCATTTTCCCCTTTACCTCTTTAAGCGCTGTTTTTTATATCGCCGATCCTGTACCGTATATTCTTTAAGGGTTTTTTCCCGAACTTCCCTTCCATCTTCTTTAATATGTCCCGCTTCTTAAGCGTCAGTTCATACAGCCAACTCGAACCGTCCACATTCACCACAAGCTCCGAGCGTTTTATGGCGACCGGCCTGGAGTGCCTCGCCCCCGCCACCCCGGCGGCATCTTCCCATATAACCAACATCGCTTCTATGCTAGGCCTCGACGGTGACGCGAGATTCTTCATCGCGTCTTTCAAAAGATCGCCTATCGCGGTGTTTTTCTTTACGGCCATACCTAATCTATCTGCCGCGGCATCACAACATACACATATTCGGCGCCAAGCCTGACCACGCCGGGCTTGTCCGGGTCCGTCAGTTCAAAATCCATAGTCTCCTGCTCCGCGCTCTTCAAAAGATCTATTATATAGCCGGGGTTAAACCCTATCGATATCTCTTTCCCTTTATATTCACAATCTATCTCTTCCCTGGCCTCCCCTAGCGACGGGCTTGCCTTTGACACCACGAGCTTATCTTTTCCAAGCTCTAATTTAAGAACCATCGATTCGGGCGTAGTGAATAAGGCTACCCTCTTCAGCGCGGCTAAGAACGCTCCTTTATTCACAATAATTTTATTCTTCGCCTCTTCAGGTATTACCTTTTCATAGTTTGGGAACTCCCCTTCTATAAGCCGCGATACCAGTTTTGTATCGCCGGTATCAAATAACACCTGGTTTTCACTCAAACTTATTTTTACGTCGCCCTCGTCTTTTAGTATCCCCTCTATTTCGTTTATGGCTTTGGCTGGGACGATAAATTTTCTCTCGAGGGTTTTAGGCAGCTGCATCTTCTCCTCTATCATAGCCAAGCATCTACCATCTGTCGCAACGAGCCTTATATAGGAAGGTTTTATTGTGACCAGTATTCCGTTTAACACATATCTGACTGTGTCGTTAGACACGGCAAATTTTGTCATTTTAATCATTTTTTTTAATTTTTTTTGTGCTATTACTAACGACTCTTTGTTTTTAAACTCGGGAGGTTGTGGAAACTCTTCTTTAGGTAGTCCCATCATTTTAAAAACAGACCGGCCGCATTCTATACTAATAAGGTTGTTTTTCTTTACCGACACACAAATAGGTTCTTGAGTTGGCAACTCCCTGATGATATCGGAAAATTTTTTAGCTGGTACCGTTATCGCTCCTGGTGTTTGGGCTTTTATTTTTGTGTTTGAGATTATTCCTATTTCAAAATCGGTCGCCGTTAATGTGGTCCCCTCTTCGGTTGATTCGATAAGCATATTTGACAATATCGGCAAACTTGATTTAGCGCTTATCGCCGCTTGGACCGTTTGTATCGCTTTTAATAACTCTTCTTTGGATGTGCTAAACTTCATATAGACCCTTTCAACTAAAATATATAATATAAAAAAGAAGCAGTAGTAATAGTAGTTGTAGATAAGTGGATAACTCTATAACTCTATACCGGAAAGAGGATTATACCCTAAGAGAGGCGCGCGCGAAACAAAAAAGTTATCAACACACCCCACAGGATACCACCAGGATCCCTACTCTTTTATGCCCTTAGCCAACTTATCAACAAGATTCCGGAAGTCGCTTTTAGATTTCATATCACCCTCCACCTTATCACAAGCGTGCATTACGGTGGTGTGGTCTCTGCCGCCGAAAGCTTCTCCTATTTCAGGCAGAGAGAAATCTGTAAGCTTGCGGGCCAGATACATCGCCACCTGTCTCGGGTAGGCGATGGCTTTCGAGCGTTTCTTGGCCTTCATATCCGACAATCTTATATCAAAATACTCGCTCACTTTTTTTTGTATCACGTCGATCGTTACTTTTTTTTCACCCTCAGATATCATATCCTTAAGGACCTCTTTCACAAGGTCGACCGTCAGATCCTTATCGATAAGTTTTGCGTAGGCCACCACCCTTATCAGTGCCCCTTCAAGCTCACGGATGTTCGTCTTTATCTTGTCGGCGAGAAAGTACAGGACATCATCCTTAAGAACGATCGTTTCCCGCTCGGACTTCTTTTTTAGTATCGCGGACCTTGTCTCGAAATCCGGCGGTTGTATATCCGTCACCAGCCCCCACCCGAAACGGGAGACGAGCCGATCTTCAAGTTCTTTTATCTCTTTCGGGGGCCGGTCGCTGGAAACCACTATCTGTTTGTGGGCGTCATAGAGAGAGTTAAATGTGTGGAAAAACTCTTCCTGCGTCGACTCTTTTCCCGCAATGAAGTGTATGTCGTCGATCATAAGGATGTCGACCGAGCGGTATTTTTTCTTAAATTCAACCATCGAGCGATTCTGTATGGCGCTGATCAGCTGATTTGTGAAGGCCTCGCTCGACATATATAGTATTTTTGACCTCGGGAATTTAGCGAGAGACCTCTGGCCTATAGCGTGCATTAAATGTGTTTTGCCGAGCCCCACCCCCCCGTATATAAAAAGAGGGTTATATGTTTTTGCCGGGGAATCGGCGACCGCGAGCGCCGCCGCATGAGCGAATCTGTTGGATGGGCCCACTACAAAACTTTCAAAAGTATATTTTGCCTGAAGGCCTATCTCTTTAGCGTGTTCCTGGGTACTGCGCGTTGTGAAGAGCCCAAAGAGCTTGTCTTTTTTTACTGCCGGCGGGACCTGGGCGTCCGGAGGTTCATCCCCGGACTCGGCGGCCTCTATCTCTACCTTTAGATCCGGGCCGCAGGAATCGCCCAGAGAAGAATAGATGAGAGGCATATGCTTATCGAGAAGCCACGTCTTGACAAAATTATTCGGGACCACAAGTTTTATAACCCCGCCCTCTAAAGATACTGCCCGGATAGGCTTAAACCATATATTAAAAGACTGGTCGTTCCCAAGCTCGGTTTTTATGGACTCCAGGGCTCTTTCCCAAATATTTTGTAACTTTTCAGACAATTTAAAGCGCTCCTTTAGTTATCCACAGCCTATGAAGCACGGTTTTAACACAAAATACAGAAGTTATGCACAAGTTGTTCACAATTTCATTATGCGGTAAGCCTTCAGCAAAGAAGATTTGAGCATAATTTCAGAGAGGTTATTATATTCGAAGCCCTGCAATAATGCAAGGGAAAAATTTTAGAAGACCCAACCGCCCCGGTTGGTCGGCGCAGGTTCGTGGACAGCCGACGCAGCTGACCTCGGTTTAACCCGGTCAGCTGCGTCGGCTGTCCACGGTTATGATGCGTGTGCGAATGAAACTTGTTGACTCGCCGCGCGCATATGATATAATCTACGAACGAATAAATCCGCGCGGTGAAAGCGCGAACCAACTTAAAAGGAGAATCGAAATGAAATATAATCTTAAGACGAAGTCAAACCGGAAAAGAAAAAGAACCCACGGATTCAGGAAAAGAATGCGCGACCGTCACGGAAGGACCGTTCTAAAGAGAAGGAGACAGAAGGGCCGCCACAAGCTTACGGTATGATCTCCGACGGTAAAAGTGGCCCGGGCGTGACAGCCGGCAGCGGGAAATTTGGTAAACACGAGCGTCTTATAAAGACAAAGGATTTTAGAGCGGTCTACGAGAATGGGCGGAAAGTTTTTTTCGGAGGCGCCGCCATAGTGGTCCTCGAGAATGGCCTGGCGCATAGCCGCCTCGGTTTTTCGATAAGTAAAAGAAATTTTAAACACGCGGTAGCCCGCAACAGGATCCGCAGGTTGTTCAGGGAAGTTTACCGGAAAAATAAATTAGATCTTAAGACCGGATTTGATATGGTTCTAATAATCAAGCGCGGTTTCGATAAACGCTCACCGCTTAAAGAAGCGGAGACGGTGTTTTTAGGGTTGATCAAAAAGACAGGGGTTATTAAATGATAGATCGGGCGCTGGTGTCTGTACTCAAGTTTTATCGTAACTATTTGTCGCAGTTTAAGATACAATGCTGCAGATTCCACCCTTCCTGCTCTGAGTACGCTTGTCTGGCAGTGGAAAAACACGGCGCCGCCAAAGGGTTAGTTAGAAGCCTATGGCGCGTCTTAAGATGCAGCCCGCTTTCGCGCGGCGGATACGATCCGGTGTAATATGGAAAAGAGACTGATATTCGCGATCGCTCTATCGATACTCATAATCGTATCATTCCAATACCTGGCTCCGAAACCGCCAGCGCCTCAAACTCTGCCTGAAAGCTCAGTGGCGGCAGTATCTTCGCCCGCAGCCGTAGCGACGAAAGATGAAGCGCTCCTCTCCCCCGCGCCGCTTTTGCCTTCTCCCGACGAGAAAGAGCTCATCATAGAGACCGATAAGGCTTTCATTACGTTTACCAATGTCGGCGGCTCAATAAAAAGCATTCGTCTGAAAGATTATAAAGACCTCGTTTCGGGCGAGCTTTTTGTTTTGTCGGAAGTTCAAGATCCGAGAGATCGTATATTCGCGTTGACTTCCCCGGGTATCGTGGCCGGACTTGATAGCGCTATTTATGACCTGAAAAAGATCGGCGATGAAGTTGTTTATTCGAAGCAGTCTAACGGCTTCGAGATAACAAAAAAATACAAACTACATAAATCTAATTATACCATAGGGTTACAGGTTTTTATAAAGAACTTGTCGGCTTCTCCTCGTGATATAAACTACAGGCTTTTATATGGATCCGGGCTTAAAGAAAACAACGCCCAGGACGCAAGGCTTTTGGAAGTAGTTGGTAAGGTAAATGAAAAGCCGGTAAAATTTAAGAGGCCAAAACCTGGCGAAAGGATTATTAACCCCGGATCTGTCAATTGGTCGGCGGTAAAATCGAAATATTTTTCTATTGTTGTGAAGCCGCTATCCGGCACAGCAGGTCAATATTACAGCGAGAACAAGATCGGGCAGTATGTATCAGGCGTAGAATCGGAGTCTATTACTTTACAGCCTGGCGCAACTATTGAGAATATTTTCATATTATTTGCTGGACCGAGCCATGTGCCAATACTAAAATCTGCTGGCTACGGTCTTGAGGAGACCATAAATTATGGTTTTTTTGGCAGCATAAGCAAGGCAATCTTATCAACTCTGAGATTTTGCCATAAAATAGTCGGTAGTTGGGGCGTTTCCATCATTTTATTGTCAATATTCCTCAATATTCTGCTATTTCCCCTGACAATGAAGAGTTTTAAGTCCATGCAGAAGATGCAGGAACTTCACCCGCAGATGGAGAAGCTTAAGGTTCAATACAAAGGAAGTCCGGAAAAACTCAACAAAGAGATGATGGAGTTGTATAAAAAGTATAAAATCAATCCTTTAAGTGGCTGTCTCCCCATGCTGCTGCAGATGCCGATATTTGTAGCTCTATATCAGGCGCTCATGAAATCGCTGGAACTTAGAAATGCAAGTTTCCTGTGGATAAAAGACCTGTCTTCTCCCGATGCCGTAAGGTTGCCATTTACCCTGCCTTTAATAGGAAACAGCATAAACATACTGCCTCTTATAATGGTAGTTGGAATGGTGCTTCAACAGAAGATATCTACCAAGTCGATGGGCGGAGCTGTTACAGACGAGCAGAAACAGCAGCAGAAGATGATGCTTATCATAATGCCAATTATGTTTGGTTTTATATTCTACAATATGCCGTCTGGGTTGGTTTTGTACTGGGTGGTAAATACCGCTCTGACTATAGTAGAACAAGGCGCCATTCTTAAAAAAGCTTAGAAACAGCCTTGACAAAGTGAGTTTAGTAGGGTATATTTTACTTAGGAGTTCCCCGTGGAAAAGTTTCCACTGGAACATTTATGGAATCCATAGAAGATATAAACCCATGGTATGTTACCGGTTTTTGTGATGGTGAGAGCACATTTACATATAGCCGGTCCGGGGAGAATCTAAATCTATATTTTGCGATAAAGCTTAATGTTGATGATCGAGATGTATTATATAAAATAAAAGATTTTTTTGGTGTTGGAAATATGTATGTCGGCAGGCCAGTACCCCCGCGGAAGTATAGCGGGCACACACGGACATATTTTTATTACAGAGTATCAAAAATAAGAGATCATCTTAGGGTAATTGAGCACTTTACAAAATATCCTTTGATTGGGAAAAAGGCTGCCAGTTTTTCGGTATGGAAAGATATGGTAAGCCTAAAATTGAATTACAGAAAGCCCAATCGGGAAGAACTGAATCGATTGGCTGCCAAACTTTCCTCATTAACAGGAAAAAATACGGCAAACAAAAAAAATAATGGCCAAAGTAATAGCGATTTGTAATCAAAAAGGCGGGGTCGGGAAGACTACGACCTCAATCAATCTCTCCACATATCTTGCCATCGCCGGCAAAAAGATACTCCTCATAGACATAGACCCCCAGGGTAATGCCACGAGCGGTCTCGGAATAAATAAGCACAACATAAAACAGAGCATATATGATCTTGTTATAGATGAGATAGATCCTCGCCCGGTGGTTATAAGTACGATGGTTGAAAATTTATCACTCATACCATCGACCCTGAGTCTCACCGGGGCGGAAGTTGAGCTTGTTGGTATAATGGGTCGGGAATACAGGTTAAAAAAGGCTCTGAGTGCCATCCTTGGCGATTTCGATTTCATTATCATAGATTGTCCGCCATCGCTTGGGCTTTTGACCGTAAACGCGCTCGCCGCGGCAGATTCAGTTCTTATCCCTATACAATGCGAATTTTATGCGCTCGAGGGATTAAGCCAGCTCGTCAACACAATAAATCTCGTGAAAGAAAATATTAATGCTGCGTTAGGCATTGAGGGTGTTCTTCTTACGATGGCGGACTTCCGGACAAATTTAACAAACGAAGTAATAAAGGAAGTTAGAAGCTTTTTTAAGGGCAGGGTCTACGATACGATAATACCTAGGAATATAAAACTCACAGAAGCTCCGGGGTTTGGTAAGCCGGTAGCTATTTATGATAAGTCCTCATTAGGGGCACAGAAATATCAAGAGTTTACAAACGAGTTGTTAGGCATAAAAAAAGATGAGACTCCTAACGTATTGAATGACAACAACTTAAGTGAAACTACACAATCGGAGGTTAAGTAATGACAAACAAAGCTTTGGGTAAAGGTTTAAGCGCGCTGATCCCAACAAAAGAGCCGGAAAGTTTTTCTTCACAGACAGGGGTCCTGGAAATTCCAGTTGCGAATATACGCGCAAACAAATATCAGCCGCGCACTGAATTCAACCAGGCGAAATTAAACGATCTGATAAGCTCTATAAAGGAAAAAGGGGTGGTCCAGCCGGTCCTCGTTAGGAAGACTGAGAGCGGATATGAGCTCATCGCGGGCGAGAGGCGCTTGCGCGCGGCGAAGACATTGGGGATGGAAAAGATACCGGCGATACTCAAGAAGGTTTCCGACGTGGATATGCTCGAAATATCTTTAATAGAAAATATCCAGCGGGAAGAATTAAATCCGATGGAAGAGGCATTCGCGTATCAGAGGCTTATGACGGAGTTTGGGTTTACGCAGGAGGCCGTGTCTAAAGTCATAGGAAAAGACCGCTCGACGATAGCCAATACATTAAGGCTTCTTTTTCTGCCGAATAAAGTGCAGGATCATCTGGCCAAAGGAGACATTACTACCGGGCATGCCAAAGCGATATTGTCACTTCAGACGGAAGGCGCTCAGATAAGCGTATGCGGCGTCATAATCAAAAAAGGGCTTTCCGTCAGGGAGGCCGAAGCGCTGGCCGCAAGAAGGATGCTTACGCAAAAGCCGTCTTCTCTTAAGATCAAAGACGGAAATATCGCCGACATTGAAAATAAGCTCCAACAGATATTTGGCACCAGAGTCGTAATATCGCACGGCAAAAAGCGCGGCACCATACGCGTAGATTATTATTCTACAGACGATCTAAACAGGATTTTGGATATAATATCGTCAAAAAAAGCTTAAAGAGACCTATAATCCGGATATCTTGACAAATCTCCGGATTTATAGTCTAATGAATCAGCGATTTGCGTCGTAATATGTAATCATTCATTTTATTATAGGGAGGCAGTATGACACAATCTACACTCGTCCTGATTAAGCCGGATGGGCTGAACAAATCACTTACGGGCAATGTTCTTTCGCGCCTTTCGGAAACGAAACTCGATATCGTGGCCGCGAAGATAGTTAAGGTATCGCGTGAGCTGGCCGAGCAGCACTATATCATGCTTAAGGATAAGCCTTTCTTCGAGGAACTTTTAAAATATTTGATGGGGGAGTATCACAAGAAGAAAGTGATGGCGCTGGTATATTCCGGCGAAGACGCTATAGCGAAGGTTCGAAAGATCTGCGGGTCAACTAATCCCGAGGAGGCGGACCCGGTTTCGATAAGAGGGGCGTACGGCAGGATAACTACCAAGGGCGTCTACGAGAATATCATCCACGCCTCGGCTAATGAACCGGAGGCCGAGCGGGAGATAAAATTATGGTTTCAACCCGACGATCTTATAATCGATATGTACCCGTCGAAGATCATTAAAGAGAAGGTGGATAAGCGGGTCTGGGTGTAGGCGAATTAAAAGTTTAAAAGTAAAAATTTAAAATTGTAAATTCAAAGATAGGAGTATAGTTTGATACGATCTATGACGGGTTTTGGCAGGGCGGAATCCTTATTGCCCAAAGGAAAGATCACGGTGGAGATAAAGACCGTGAACCATAAGTTTTTTGATATCTCGCTTAAGATGCCCAGCCAGATGGGGCTTTTGGAAGATAAGGTAAAAGAGGCCATCCAGAAACACATAAAGAGGGGCAAGGTTTACCTGAGCATAATGTACGACGGCGCGTTTCTTAACGAAGGCAAGATTATCATCGACGAGAAGACGGCAAAGAGTTATTATAACGAATTAATGAGATTGAAAAAATACATAGGGCTTAAGGATGAGATAACGGTGAAGGATATTATAGGGATGCCAGGGGTTATCAGTTGCCCGATATCCGAAACGAAGATCGCGGCTCTCTGGCCGAAGGTTAAGTCCGCCATCGATAAGTCCGTCGTCAAATTAGGCAAAGACAGGGAGAAGGAAGGCAAAATGATGTTTCTGGATCTGTCCACCAGGGCTAAGGATATAAAGAAGATGCTCGCGGTTATAAAATCCAGGGCCAATCTTAATATCGGCGAATACAGGAAAAGATTTGCGGATAAAGTAAAAGATATGACCAGCGGGCGAACTATAGACACGGGAAGGCTGGAGATGGAGACCGCTATATTCGCGAAGAACAGCGATATCTCAGAAGAGGTCACAAGGCTCGCCAGCCACATAGAGCATTTTCAGCATACTTTGGCCGATAACGGAGAGATCGGCAAGAAGCTCGATTTCATAGCCCAGGAACTGCACAGAGAGATCAATACGATAGGTTCTAAGGCAAGCGATTTCAAGATAGCGAAAAATGTGATAGAGATAAAGGGTGAAATAGAAAAGATCCGCGAGCAGGCCAAGAACTTAGAGTGATAAAGAAAACCGGTTCCAAAATATTCATAGTCTCCGCCCCGTCCGGAGGCGGCAAGACGACCCTCTGCCGAAAGTTGCTGGCAAGCGATCCCGCACTGGCCGATTCTATATCTATGACGACCCGCCCGCCCAGGCCCGGGGAAGAGGACGGCGTTGATTATATATTCACAGGGGACAGGCATTTCCGTCGAGAGATAAACAAAGGCGGGTTTCTCGAATATGAAGAAAATTTCGGGTATCTTTACGGAACGCCGAAAGATTTTGTGGAGAGGAACCTTAAAAGAGGGAGAAGCGTTCTTCTTAACATAGATGTAAAGGGCGCCATGAAGGTCCGCAGGGCCTATCCGGACAGAAGCGTTCTCATATTTATACTGCCGCCGTCTCTCGGCGAGCTTAAAAAAAGATTGTCTTTGAGACGATCCGACTCGCCGGAGGTTATAGCGGGCAGGCTAAAATTCGCGAGGAAAGAGATCTCGTACAAGAGTAAATACGATTATAGGATAGTGAACGATAATCTGGAAAAAGCCTATAAGAGGCTTATGGCAATAATATCTAAAGAAACTAAAGAGGAATAGGGGAGAGTATGGGGGAGCAGAATATCGAAGACGCGCTCGGGAAGACGAAGAGCATATTTAAGCTGGTAAATCTCGCTTCTATGAGGTCGATAGAGATAAGTGAGGGGGCCGCTAAGATGATCGACGCTAAAAAAGACGATGTGGTTCTGGATGTGGCGCTGAAAGAGATCACCGACGGCAAAGTGTTCTATAAAAAAGCGAAGAAACATGGCAAAAAATAAAAAGAGTGTAGTGCTCGGCGTTACCGGGTCTATCGCCGCGTACAAAGCCTGTGAGATAATAGGGGCTTTGCGCAAGGAGGGCTTTAATGTGGAAGTTATCCTTACGAAAGAAGGGGCCGAGTTCATAACGCCGCTCACGCTTACGACTCTTTCGGGCAATAAAGTCACTACGGGGATGTTCGATATCCCCGCGGATTGGAGCCCGGTCCATACATCTCTGGCCCAAAAGGCCGATCTTGTGCTTATCGCTCCGGCCACGGCAAATGTAATAGGAAAACTCTCGTCGGGATTATGCGACGATATACTCACATGCGTAGTCTTCGCGACTAAGGCACCGGTGCTTATAGCGCCGGCAATGAACGATAATATGTACGCCCATAAAATAGTTCAGGATAATATCGCGAAGCTCACAAAATCCGGCTATAATTTTGTAGGGCCGATAAAGGGGCATCTGGCGTGCGGCTGCGAAGGAGTGGGGCACATAGCTAGC
>Ga0247841_10000883_pt1 | contig 73938 bp, 78 predicted proteins | sample LaCruzMarch2015__2_FD_192410 | JGI IMG/M metagenome (GOLD analysis project Ga0247841, IMG submission 192410) | Freshwater microbial communities from meromictic Lake La Cruz, Castile-La Mancha, Spain - LaCruzMarch2015_18m | ecosystem: Environmental > Aquatic > Freshwater > Lake | place: Spain... | reverse complement strand
AAGACGTTCAGGGTCTTCCGGGCGTTCTTGACCCCTTCGTTCTGGAACGGTATGTCGTCCCAGGGCGCGGATGTCTTGATCAGATAGAAGCGCAGGGCGTCAGCCCCGTGCTCCTTGATGACCTTGCCCGGCTCGACCACGTTCCCGCGGCTCTTGGACATGGGAAGCCCGTGGCTGTCCAGCATCCAGCCGTGCATGAGCACCGATTCATATGGCGCCCGCCCGAAGGCGATCACTCCGGCGGCCAGCTGTGAATAGAACCAGCCACGGGTCTGATCGTGGGCCTCGCAGATGAACTTGGCCGGCCACAACCTCTCGAAAGCGTCCGTCCTCTTGGGGAATCCCAGTTGGGCCCAGGAGGCCACGGCGGAATCGAACCACACGTCCAGAACGTCAGGCACACGGTTCATCTGCCCGCCGCACTTGGGGCAGGTCAGCCTGACAGCGTCGATCCAGGGGCGGTGCAGCTCCATGTCCTCGCGGAAGCCTTCGGACCCTTTGAGCTCGTCCACCATGCCAATGACCCTCATCTCCCCGCAGCCGCAGACCCATATGGGCATGGGTATGCCCCAGTATCTCTGACGGGATATGCACCAGTCCCGGGCGTTCATGGTCCAGTCGTACTCTCTCGATGAACCGGCCCAGTCCGGGGTCCAACGCACCTTCTCTATCTCCTCCAGCATCTGGTTCTTCACCTGCGTGACACGCAGGAACCACTGGTCGGTGGTGCGGAAGATCACCGGCGATTTGCACCGCCAGCAATGTCCGAAGCGGTGCTCGATGAGTCCGTTGAAGAACAGACGGTCCTTGGTTTCCAGATCGGTGATGATCTCCGGGTTGGCCTTCTTGATATGCATGCCCTGATACTTCTCACCCACCAGCTGGGTGTAATGTCCGGTCTCGTCCACCGGACAGAACGGTTCCAGCCCGAACTCCTTTCCGAGCTCGAAGTCCTCGGGGCCGTGTCCCGGGGCGATGTGCACCAGGCCGGTGTTGGCCGCTTCCACGGTCTTGGAGGGGATGACCTTGTGCATCCACTTGCCGCTGGCCGAGGTCTGGTAAGGCACTTCGTCCACGAACGGGGTGATGTACTCGATCCCGACCAGGTCATCACCCTGGATGACCTGCAATAGCTCGAACTTATCCCAGCCTCCCAGGTCCTTGATCTCCTCTTCCCGGCCTTTGAGCATGATGACGGTGTCCGTCTCCCCTATCCGGCGGTAGCGTACCTTGACGTACTCGAAGTCGGGATGCGCCGCCACGGCCAGGTTGGCCGGCAGCGTCCAGGGGGTGGTGGTCCAGATCAGCAACGACACCTTGGGGTCGTCCTTGAGCTTGAACTTGACGTAAATGGAAGGGTCCTTCTCGTCCCAATAATCGATCTCCGCTTCGGCCAGAGCCGTCTCGCAGCGCGGGCATCCCGGAAGTACGCGGCTGGCTTTCACCAGCAGACCTTTATCGTAGGCCCTTTTCATGGTCCACCAGGCGGCCTCGATGTAGTTGGGGGCGATGGTCAGATAAGGATTGTCCCAGTCGAACCAGACACCCAGCTCCTTGAAGTCGGCGTTCATCTGTTTCTGGAAGTCCATGGCGAAGTTCTTGCAGATGCCGACGAAACGGTCAATGCCGTACTCCTCGATTTCCTTCTTGTTCTTGACCCCGATGGACTTCTCCACCTTGACCTCGATGGGCAGGCCATGCATGTCATAGCCCGGAGTATCGGTCACGTTGAACTTCTGCATCCGTTTGAACCTGACCATCACATCCTTGAGGGTCTTGTTCATGGCCGTTCCCAGGTGAATGTAACCCGTGGTGTACGGAGGCCCGTCAACGAAATAGAAGTCAGGGCCGTTGGCCCTCAGTTCCTTGGTCTTCTTATACGCCTCGGTCTCGGCCCAGCGGACCTGCACCGATTTCTCAAGCTCGATTGGATTATAACTGCCCTGGACCTGCTTTATCATCGCCGTCCCTAACCTATGCCACCTCTATTATCCGTCACCCATTTAAATGTCTTGGTCCTGGCCATCACATTCGATCATCACTGGATTGCCACCCTCAGAACATGTCGAGGCGGCGTTGGTCCTTCTTGCCAGATGAAAACTTGTCCAGGGCGCCATTGACCCTTTTCTCGGAAAAGCTGTACTCCCCGCAAAGCATGTCTATGACCTTGGCCCGGTCCGGCGGGGACCATTGTAATCGATAATCGTCGGTGCGCTCGAAATCAAGGAATATGCTTTGCACCCGATCGAGGTCGTCCATCTCCATCCCCATGGACCGCAGGGCTCCGGCGAGAGTGCCGTGCTGCTTGATGAGCTTAAGGGCCTTCTTAGGCCCCACGCCCATGACCCCGGGGTTGAAGTCCGTGCCCACCAGGACGCAAAGGGCCACCAGCTGCCTTCCGTCCAGGCCCAGGGCGCTTAGGGTCTTCTGACGGTCCACCATCTGCATGCGCACTTCCTTATATTCATCTCGGCCGGGCATCTTCCTCCGCCCGGACAACGTCAGGTTCCTTATCAGAAGGGGGGCGCCGAACAGCAGAGAATCAAAGTCCTGGGAGGCCGCGGCCCATACGTCGCCCTTGGCGCACATGTAGGCGGCCTGTGCCTCCCCCTCCTCCGGCGCCTGGATGACCGGGAACCCCAGATGGGTCAACAATATGCGGGAGGACTCCACGATCTCGTTGGTGATGCGCGAGGACTGCGTGGCCTTGGAATAGGCTTTGCGGACATCACCCTCGGACTTGGCCTGCTCCCACTCCTTCTTGGCCGACTCCCGACGCTCCCTCCGCTCCCTTATGGTGGCCTCCTTCTTCTCAGGAGAGACGCCGTCGAAGACATAGGAAGGGCGGAGACCCATCTCCACCAGGTTGGCGTTGCGGTTCAGAAGGCCCTCCAGGTGCGAGGTCACTCGTCCCCGAGGGTCCATAAGGGGCGTGCCATCTGGCTGACGGATCACGGACAGGAACTGGTAGATGGCGTTGTAAGCGTCGATAGCTACGGTGCGGCCCATGAGCTCGGCAGGTTCCAGGTCCTCGGCCACCACCAGATCGGAAAGGTTAACTCCCATGTTCCCAAACCTTTATGGCGCGCTTCCATAAAGTTATTGTCCAAGTGAACAATGGTTATCGTATGCGGGACGGGCAGGGGGTTACCGAAAGAAGGCCGGTAACAGAAGGCCAGGTGGTAGAGGTCACCATCACCGATATAGGGGAACGAGGTGACGGCATAGGCAAGGTGGACGGTCTGGTGATAATAGTAAGCGACGCCACCCCCGGCGAGACGGTGAAGGTGCGTATAACCCGCGTAGAGAGAAAGGTGGCCTTCGGCCGATTGGTCTGATCAATCCTCGGACTTGGGTATGTAGAGCATCATAAGCCCTACACCCAGCCATATTATGGAGAGCATCATCACCCAGATGTTCGGTTCTATGAATAGGGCGGCGAGCAGGAACAGCAGCGGGGCGATTACCGTGAGGAAAATGACCATTTGCCGACCGGAGAAGTTCATGAACATTGCACCCCGCAATTACAAGCCCTCGATATGAACTTAACTGAGCTCAGTCCAGGTCCTTCTTCTTGTTCACGAACTTGATGCCGGCCCAATCCTCGTCCAAGGAGGATATCTTGACCTCTGCCATCCCGTGACCGATGCCGACCTCCCTGACCATGAATCCGGTCAGGTCGGAATCGATGGACGAGGACGTGCGCGGGTAGGAGATCCACAGTATCCCCTCTCTCTTCAAGGAGCGCATGAGTCGGGGGAACTCCCGCTTCAACTCATCCTCGGAAGAGGTGAAAAGTTGTACGAAATCGAGTTCCATGTCGTTCCCACCAGCCTCGACCACGTTCTTCGGTAGGCGTCCTAGAGCTATGTCGTATTTGGTGGGGGCATTGATTATTCTCATCCTCTGCCCTTCCTTTATGCCGAGCTTGGCCACCAATGATTTCTTCGAGCCTATTCGTGCCATGTTAGGTCATTCTCACGGGTTGTATAGACCCTATCGCTTAAATACGACAAGGTTCGCCCTACATTTCGGTTCACCGTTATTATACTTGCTATCGAAGGAAAGGGTTTAATATCCGTGCCAAAGGGCGATCTCGGCCTTCATGTCCTTGGCCTTGAACAAGGCCGAACCAGCAGCCAGCACTGTCGCGCCGGCTTCAACGGCCCGTTTCGCCGTATCTCGATTGATGCCTCCGTCCACCTCGATCTCCATCTCCAATCCCAGCTCATCCTTCAGCTCGGCCGCCCTGGTCACCTTCGGCAGCACTTCCGGCCGGAAGGATTGCCCCCCGAACCCGGGCTGCACGGTCATTACCAGTAGCAGGTCGATCTCATCCAGGAACGGCTCCACCTTCGATAAGCTGGTGGCAGGGTTCAGGGACAGACCCGGATGCTTTCCCGCCTGGCGGATGAGGCGGAGCACGCCCTTGATATCGTGCGTGGACTCCACATGCACGGTGAGGTAGTCGGCACCGCTGTCCACGAAACGGTCTATGTAACGCTCGGGCATCTCTATCATGAGGTGCACATCAAAAGGTATGGTGGCGTGAGGTCGGAGCGCTTTGATGATCTCTGGTCCCACGGTGATGTTGGGTACGAACACTCCGTCCATCACGTCCATGTGCACCCAGTCCGCACCGGAATCCTCTACTCGACGGACCTCCTCGCCCAGGCGAGCGAAGTCGGCGGACAATATCGACGGAGCTACCTTGACCATCTCCACAACCTCTTTTGAACCATCTGGAGATGGAGGTGCTGATAAAAATACTTTGGATGTACGCCTCGATACGGGCTCTCAGGGCACGAGCAGCAATGGCACCTTGATGTTATGGCTGACCTGTTCAGCAACTCCCCCCAGTGATATGAACTGCGAGGAACCGGACCCTTTTCGTCCCATCACCACCAGCTTGTGCCTCGAGGAGGCCTTGAGGATTGCTTCGGCCGGATTGCCGACCATGGCGCTCAAACAGAAATGCACCCCGGCCTCTTCGAGGAGGGAAGCGGCCACACGAGACTTCATCCGGGCAATGCTTTCGAAATCGCATGCTGGTGAGTCTTTTTCCATGAAGTAGTCGCAGTCCAATGGCGTGACCACGGTCAAAAGGGTCACGTAAGAATCCACGGAGAGGAGCATGTCCCTGGCGAACTCAACCGCTCTCAATGAGTTCTCTGAGTTGTCGACGCAGATAAGCACCTTCTCTCGGTCGTTCATGATATTCCATTCATAGGACAGCTCATAAGCTTATTCCCGTAGGGGTAATCCTATTATATCGCCACGGAGGTTCCAGGTGCATGGCGGAAGCTCATCACGCTATTAGGGGCAGCAAGCCCTGCGACGTAAAAGGCTGCGAGGCAGAGGCTGAAAGGTCCATATCCGGGGATGCGGCCTCCGAGGCTGGCCTGAAGGTCGCCGAAGATCTTAAGCGAGTGCACCTTTGCAAAACGCATTACAAGGAATACAAGAAGCTCTCAAAGGGCGGACGCGAAATAGAATCCCTGGGCCGCTGATGGGCAAAGGATAAAATCCTCTAACCATTCACCCTGACCATGAAGGCAGGCTACATCCAGGTGCTTTCAAGCGCCGGTCTTTCCGGCGCCGCGCTGCTCATTCCCAACATGTTGCGGGATGATCTGGGCGCCAACACCATGGAGATCGGTATGATCACCGCCTCCTTCAACCTGGCTCTTTTCATCTCATCCTACATCTTCGGCAGGGCCTCGGACGTTCACGGACGAAAGCTGTACCTGCAAGGGGGGTTGGCGCTCACCAGCATCGCCCTGTTCCTGTTGGTTTTCGCTCAGAGCAAGGAATCCATCGCCGTGGTGCGCATCCTCATCGGGCTGTGCGCCGGCATCTATCCATCGGCGCTTCTAGCCCATGTCTATGAGAACGAAGGCAGGATCGGCAAGTTCACGGCCTATGGCAGCCTGGGGTTCGGCATCGGCAATTTCGTGGCCGGCCTGGTGGCGGTCTATTACGAAATATTCTTGGCCAGCGCGCTGATGCTGTTGTTTGCGTTCATAATCTCCATGCGCTTGACCTTCACCGGGGAGAAGATGCACAAGGTCCCGTTCTTCCCCGTGGCCATAATCAAGCATAACTTCCCCGTCTACCTGTCCATCATGTTCCGCCACACCGGGGCGAACATGATTTGGGTGGTGTACCCGCTGTTCCTGTTCGACCTGGGGGCCAGTCCGCTGTTCATCGGTATCATATACGGCATCAACGCCGTGGCCCAGTACATCTTCATGCGCTTCATCGACCGCTTTCAGACCAACCATCTGGTCCTGGCGGGGTTCCTGTTCTCGATACTGACGTTCCCATCATACACCCTGGCCACCAGTCCGGAGATGATCATCCCCATGCAGGTGTCGATAGCTGCGGCCTGGTCCTGCCTGTACGTGGGCTCCATCAAGTATCTGATGGAAAGGAACGACGAGAAGGGAACGGCCTCCGGCCTCCTTCAATCCTCCCTCAGCGTATCGGCCATCATCGGGGCGTTGGTCGGCGGCGTCACCGTTTACGCCCTTGGCTACCACGGCTCCATGTACATCGCCACCGGTCTGGCCACAATAGGTTTCTTCGTGTTCATAGCTGGCAATCGCTTCATGGTCAAGAAGGAGAAAGGCGTAATAGCCTAGAAAGGAAATGGGGGAGACATGGACCTGACCTTTCTGGGGACCGGCGGCAGCGTACCCACCACAAAACGGAACTGCGTATCCATAGCCCTTCGTACCGGTCCAGAGGTGCTGCTGTTCGACTGTGGAGAAGGCACTCAGCGCCAGCTCATGTCCTCCTCGGTATCCTTCATGCGGATTACCACGATATTCATAAGCCACCTTCATGGGGACCATTTCCTGGGCCTGCCCGGGCTGATCCAGTCCATGAACTTCTACGGGCGGACATCGCCCCTCGAGATATATGGTCCCGAAGGAACGTCCGAGATGATCGAGAAGGTGCTGACATTGGGCTTCTTCGACCTCAAGTACGAGGTTCGCGGGCACAACCTCGTTCCGGGAGACACCGTTCCAGGCGAGGGGTATGTGATGGAGGCGGTCCGCACCGACCACGTCGTGCCCTCCCTCGGTTTCGTGTTCCAGGAAATGGACAGGCCCGGCAGGTTCGATCCCGATCGGGCCTTGGAGCTTGGCGTGAAGGAAGGGCCTGACTTCTCCAGGTTGGTGCGGGGAGAAAGCATCAGAGCGGGGGGCAAGGTGATCGCCCCGGAAATGGTCATGGGTCCATCCCGAAAAGGCATGAGGATAGTGTACAGCGGGGACACCGCCCCTTGCGAAGGGCTGTCCCGAGCCTCCGTCGGGGCGGACGTTCTGGTGCACGAGGCCACTGTGACATCGGACCTGGAGGCCAAGGCTCGGGAGTACCGGCACAGCACGGCCAAGGACGCCGCCATAGCGGCCAGGGATGCCGGGGTCCGGTCCCTCTACCTGGTGCATATCAGTGGGCGCTACGAGGACGCCTCAGCGCTATTGGCGGAAGCTCGAGGAATATTCGCTGAGACCGTTGCGCCAAACGACCTGGATACGTTCATCCTTCGCAAGGATGAATAATTCACTTATGAATAATATTACATCAGCTTGAGCAGGTCGGCGGAGGTTATTATACCGCTCATATCGCCCTTCCTGGCTACCATGACCGCGTGCGATGAGCTCAGCAAAGCGGTGACCGCTTCGATGGGGGTGTCCTCTTTGACTATGGGAAAGGCCTCGTCCATGACATCGCCTACCCTAAGTTCCACTATGGTCTCCATGCGCTCCCCGTCGCGTAATCTGGCCAGTATCTGCTGCTCGCTTATGCTGCCTACATGCTGCCGTCCCAGAAACACCGGCATCTGTGATATCCCCGAGGAGCGCATAAGGTCGGTGGCCGCCTTGACCAGCTCACTGGCCTGGACCCCCACGATCTGTTTGGTGGACAGGTCGGAGGCCCGCCTGACCTTGGAGCGCTTAAAGGACTCGTCCTGAAGGGAGGTGAATATCTTCGTGACCGTCTCATAGCTGCCGTTTATGCTGCCTCTCTCTATCTTCGCTATGGTGGATTGGCTCACCCCGCTCAACCGTGCCAGCTCTGATTGCGTTATGTCCAACGACTTACGTAATCGCTTGATCTCGGCCTCCGGCGGGAATTTCATGATGGTCAATATGATTATTCATATATGAATATTTGAGTCAATCATCCTTATATCAAATTAGGAAATTTACAGCCCTCGTTCGAAACGTACCCAATGGTATGATCAATAAAGGTGAACTCATCATGGCTAAGGTCGGTCAGAAGGTCAAGGCAAGCGCGAAGCCAGTGGCTCGCAAGGTATCCCCCAAGAAGATATCCAAGAACATCGTGGTCGAAAGCGTCATAGCCACTCCATTGGCTCAACAGAACATCGAATTGGTGGAGAGGAAAGGCATAGGCCATCCTGACAGCATCTCCGACGGGATCGCCGAATCGGTCTCCCTGGCCCTGTGCAAGATGTATCTCGAGAGATTTGGCGAGATATTGCATCACAACACCGATCAGAACGAGGTCGTGGGCGGGCAGAGCAGCCCGAAGTTCGGCGGCGGCGAAGTCCTGGAGCCCATTCACATAGTGCTCTCAGGACGGGCTATAACCCAAGTGAACGGAGAACGCCTTCCGTACAGCACCGTGGCCATGAACGCCACCAAGGAATACCTGAAGCGCTTCCCCAACCTGGACGTGAACAAGGACATCACCATGGACTGCCGCATCGGCAAAGGTTCGTTCGACCTGATCAAGAACTTCGAGGCTCTTAAGGACCAGTGCAGGATGGACGGCCACGGGAACCACTGCCTGCTGGCCAACGACACCTCCTTCGGCTGTTCCTTCGGCCCCCTGTCCGACACCGAGACGGTGTGCCTGGAGACCGAGAGATACATCAATGGGGCCATGAAGAAAAAGCTCAAGGAAACTGGTGAGGACGTCAAGGTCATGTGCTCCCGCAAGGGCAAGAAGATCACCATGACCATCGCCTGCGCCATGGTCGACCGCTACATCCCCGATGCCGCTCACTACGCTAGCGTCATCGAGGAGATGAAAGAGAGAGTGCTGGATAACGCCACGAAATATACCGATTACGACCTGAACGTGGTATTGAACCACGCCGACAATCCGGCCACCGGTAACTTCTACCTAACCGTCACCGGTCTCAGCGCTGAGAACGGGGACGATGGGTCTGTCGGACGCGGAAACCGTATGAACGGCCTGATCACCCCCTACCGCCCCATGTCCATGGAGGCCTCTGCCGGCAAGAACCCCATCACCCACGTAGGCAAGATGTACAACATCCTGGCCAACTGGATCGCCAACGACATCGTTAAGAAGAGCAACGGCAACGTCCTGGAGGCCGACGTGCGCATACTATCCCAGATCGGCCGGCCTATCAGCGACCCCGAGACATGCAGCGTGCAGCTGTTCATGGCCCCTGGCGCTGACTTCAACAAGTGGCAGAAGGAAGCCTACGCCATATCCGACGATTGGTTGGAGAACATCGGCAAGGTAACGGAGAAAGTTGTAAAAGGACAGGTCACGGTATTCTAGGCATGAAGCTCGTCGATCTGCCCCGCTACGGTCCAGTGCACCGTTTCGGCAACCACCACGTGTACCGCACGCTGATGGTGCTATCGGACCAAAAACGCAAAGGGCGAAAACATATAGCGGAAGCGGTAGGCATCGGCGAAGGCAGCATGCGGACCATAATCGAATACCTCCGTGAGCTGGACATGATCGATATCCAGCAGACGGGTGTCAAGATCACCCGCCACGGAAACGCCTTCCTTTCCGACCTTCCCATAAAGATGGCGAACATCGGACATGGTTCCATCGCCGTAGGGCTGGAATGCGTGGCCGTGCAGATGAGCAACAACGGAGACAAGATCAAGTTGGGCGTGGAGCAGAGGGACTCGGCCATCATGGCCGGGGCCGATGGCGCCACCACGCTGGTGGTCCAGGGCGGAAAACTGATCGTGCCTCCAGATTACGTCATCGATGACCATGACCCGGCGCTGGTCGGGCGACTTCGTTCGACCTTCAACCTCCGCGATGGGGACGCCATCATCATCGGTACGGCCTCGACCGTGACCAAGGCCGAGAACGGCGCCTTGGCCGCGGCCTTCGACCTATTGTAGCATCCTCAATATCTCCGAAGGGTCGCTGGTCTCTGGCAGACATTTACCCCGGGTGCAAAGGCGATAGCCAGGTTCATTCCTCGCAGTTCCGCCCTCCATGTGCTCGGCCAATATCGTCAGGAGATGAGGGTTATATCCGGTGATCGGCAGCGTGGCCCCACCGAACAGTTCCAGCGTCCTGCTCTCTGATTTCATCAGCACACCGTTGACGAACATGGCGTGTGCCGCGGGAAATGTCCTCAGCTCGCTTAGGAAATGGCGTTCAACTCCTTCCAAGGCCTCCACGACCCTAACATCATCGAAGAGCGCGGCCAGCTGTGCAAGGACGTAATAGGTCACGGAATTCCCGGAGGGCATGGCTCCGTCGTAGAGGTCCTTGACCCGGATCAATAGTTTGTCGTCCTCTCTGGAAAGGAAGAAACCGCCGGTTTCCCGATCGACGAACAACCCGAGGGTCATCTCTACCAGGTCCAAGGCCCTCTCCAGTTCCTTGGGCTCGTGCATCAGGTAGTACATCTCCAGGTGGGCCCAGGTCAAGAAGGCGTGGTCATCCAGGAAGGCCGGGATGATGGCGGCGTCACTGTACCAGCTGTGCTGAAGGTTGCCATCGACAACCATATTTTCCTCTACGAACGACAGGGCCCGTCTGGCCATCGAGACCGCTCTATCGGATCCCAAGTAGCGGTGGGCGGAGCATAAGGCCACGATCATCAGACCGTTCCAATCGGCCAGTATCTTGTCGTCCCGGGACGGCGCGGGCCTTTTAGATCTGGCCTCCTTCAATCCTTTCCTGAGCTGGACGTCCCATCTTGTCAATGCTTCGGGGTCCTGTCCTTTCTTTTTCGCGAAGGCGGGGATCAACGAGGTCATATGTAGAACGTTCTTGCCTGACCTCATTCGTGTAAAGTCGTCCCGATAATTGCCCGAGTCCCAGACATCGTACAGGTCCTTGAACAGAGCCAGGTCCTCTTTGGTCATGAGCGCGGACAGCTCGGCGTACGTCCAAACGTAGTAGGAACCTTCTTCGCCGGCAGCGTCAGCGTCCTCCGAGGAATAGAACCCGCCTTCGGGCGAGATAAGGCGCTCCTCCACGTAGTCCAACAGCTCCTCGGCCGCTTGGCGGTATTCCTCCTTGGCCGTGGTGGCATAGGCCTCCGACAAGGCCATCAGCATAAGAGCCTGGTCGTAGAGCATCTTCTCAAAGTGCGGGACGTGCCAACGCGGATCGGTCGAATAGCGATGGAAGCCGCCTCCGACATGGTCCCTTATACCGCCCATCAGTATGTGGTCCAGAGTGAACGTGGCCATGTCCAGCGCCTTCTGGTCCTTTCTCTCCCTCCAATAGCGCAAGAGGAACAGCAGCTTGTGGGGGCTGGGGAACTTACGTTCGCCATCGAAACCTCCGTAGTGCGGCTCAAAATCTTCCAACATCTTATTCATGGCCATGTCCGGCAACTGCGTCACGTCCCCCTCGGCCGGCTCTCGGTCGATGGAATCCAGCATCTCCAGTACGTTGACCGAGACGTCCTTGATCTCCTCCCGGTTCTCATTCCAGGCCTTATTCATCGCCGGTATCATTTCCATCATCCCGGTCATGCCTTGGCGGGAGAGGCGGGGGAGATAGGTCCCAGCCCAGAAGGGGACCCTGTCGGGGGTCATGATTATGGTCAGGGGCCAGCCACCGCCCCCGGTCATCATTTGGCAGACCTTCATGTATAGGCTGTCGACGTCCGGACGTTCCTCCCGATCGACCTTGATGTTGACGAAAGACCGGTTCATCAGTTCGGCGACCTCGGGGTCCTCGAACGATTCCCTTTCCATGACGTGGCACCAGTGGCAGGACGAATAACCTATGGAAAGGAAGATGGGGCGGTCCTGAGATCTCGCTGCCTCAAAGGCTTCCTCCCCCCAGGGATACCAATCCACGGGGTTGTTCGCGTGCTGGAGAAGATACGGGCTACGTTCCTTCTGTAAGCGATTGCCCTTCCGCCCTTCGTTCATGAGGAGCGCTTACGAAGCTGCTTGGTAATCTACATTGCCCTCCCCCATATCGATCCCGGTAAAAATGAAGGTATTATATCGAGCCTAGTTGATGATGGTGGCCAGTCGTCACGCTCCTAGGGATGGGATGCGCCAGTGAACATTCGTAGATGGTTTGGTGGGAGGGAACATAGCGCTAGCACCAGCGCAAGCGAGTCCCTAAAATACGCCACCTACTTCATCATACTGCTCGGTGTGGTGAGCCTCTTCGCCGACATGTCCTACGAGGGCGCGAAGAGCATCAGCGGTTCCTATCTCAAGACCTTGGGGGCCACCGCCGCCATGGTCAGCCTGGTATCAGGTTTTGGCGAGTTCATAGGATACGCCTGGCGGGTGGTGTCCGGCCGCATGACCGACCGCACAGGCCGGTACTGGACGATCGTTCTCATCGGTTACACGATGAACCTGGTGGCCATTCCGCTCCTGGCCTTCGCCGGGGACTGGTACTCAGTAGCCATCCTCATCATGATAGAAAGGATGGGCAAGGCCGTTCGCTCTCCGGCCCGGGACGCCATGCTGTCCCATGCCGCCAGCAAGACCGGGAGGGGCTGGGCCTTCGGCGTGCAGGAGGCTCTGTCCTCCATAGGTGCCATGCTCGGACCGGTCATGATTGCGCTGGTCTTCCTGTGCGGAGGGTCCTATTCCATCAGCTTCCTGCTGTTGGGCATTCCCGCCGTTATCACTCTGGTGCTGCTGTACTTCACCTTCAAACGCTACCCCAAGCCGCAGCAGATGGAGGAGCCTGCGCCGTTCGTTAAACCGGTTCTGCCCAGACGCTTCTGGTTGTACGCCCTGGCGGCAGCGTTCCTAGCTGCCGGATACGTCGATTACCCGCTCATCGCCTACCACATCGAGAACCATTCCATAACTGACAGCGCCGTGGTGCCTTTGCTTTACGCTCTGGCCATGGGCGCAGACGCCATATCGGCCATGGTCCTAGGCAAGTACTTCGACAAGATCGGTCCGAAGGTGCTCCTGTTCGTCATCATACCTACCGCCTTCTTCCCTCTGTTCGCCTTCTCCGAGTCCATGTGGCTCATCGCCTTAGGCATGGTGCTTTTCGGTCTGGGCATGGGCTCGCAAGAATCTATCATGAGGGCTTTGGTGGCCGATATAGCCCCTATGGGGTGCAGGGCCACCGCCTACGGATACTACAACACCATCTTCGGTTCCTTCTGGTTCGCCGGCTCGGTCATCTTGGGGATCATCTACGACTTCTCCATTCCAGTGATGATAATTATGTCCATAGGCCTGCAGTTGATCTCGATCCCTCTGCTGCTGATGTTCTTCCGGGCCAAGAAGGACTAGCTCCTTCCTATTCGGGAGGATATGATCCTGGTGCGCTACCAAACAGAAAAATAAGGAAGAGGTTTGGAAAGGTTAATTACTTGAACCGATCACCACTTTTCCATCATGGGGAGCATGACCCTCTGGGCCATGTTCTCCAGTGTCTCGATCCCCGTGACCTTCTCGGCGTAGAGGGTGAGGGTGGCGAGGTCCGATCGGGCCAGGTTCGGCAGGGTGAACTTGCGGCTTCCGGCCATGAGCTGCTTCAGTCCCTCGCCGACGCGGTCGACGAAGTAGGTGTACTCGCCCACCGCGCCATAGGGTATGTCCTTGCCTAGCTTCTTGCCCGGGTAGCGGTCCTCGATCTCCTGGGCGGCGATGAAGAAGCGCCGGGGGTCGTCGCCATAGGCGGCAGAGAAGCTGCTGGGCAGGTTATTGGTCTCGGCCAACTTGACGAAGTTCTGACTCTTCATGACCGTCAGCAGCGGAGCCCTAGCCATGGCGATGGCCTTCACGAGGGGGCCGTCGCCCATGTTGCTCATGGCCATGGACTTGTAGATCTGCGTCTCGTTGACGAAGCCTCCAGCCATGACGAGGTCCGGGATGAACTTCTTTTTCTTCTTCATGATCTGAGCGCACATCAGCACCTGGGCCTGCAGATGCACAGTGGGGGTGCTCATCTCGTTCATCATGGGGACCGGGGACATACCAGTTCCGCCGCCGGCACCGTCAAAGGTCAGCATGTCGATCTTGGCCTCGGAAGCGGCCTTCATGGTGAAGGCCACGACCTCCGGGCGGTAGGCGCCGGTCTTCAAGAACACGTACTTGGCGCCCTTGGACCGCAGGTCCTCGACGTCCTCAACAAAGGACTTGTGCTCAGGGAAGCCTACACGGGAGTGCCTCTCGAAGCTCTTGAACCCGCCAGCCTTGAACGACTCCTGGACGTCCTTGTCCTCGGGGTCGGGCAGCACCAGGTAGCCCCTCTTCTTCAGTTCCAACGCTCTCTCGAGAGTGGTGAGCCGGACCTCGCCGCCTATGGCTTTCGCGCCCTGGCCCCACTTCCTTTCGATGATGTCGACACCAAGTTTAGACAGGGCATATTCATCGACGCCGCCGCGCTGGTCTTCGACGTTGGTCTGCACGGCGATACCACCGAACTTGCCGTCCCACAGCTCCTTAAAGGAGGAGACGCGGAAGGCCAGGTCGGGTGAGCTGGTAACCTTGCCCTTGGAATAGGTGGAGTCGGGGTCCATGCCGCAGACGTTCTCGCCAACGGTCTGGATGATGCCGCTGATGGCGGCGCCCTTGGCCATGGCCTCCCAGTGGCGCTTGGCCACAGCGGTGGAGCCCAATCCGGCGATGACCAGGGGGACCTTTAGATTAATAGGCTTTTTGGACCTGGAGGCCACGGTGGTGGCGATGTTGGCGTTCTCAAAGAAGGCCTTGTCCGGGGAAGGCTCGATGCCCTGGGCTCCGATCAGTTCGGCCATGATCTGAAAATGCGACCAGTCCAAGTGGAACTCCTTGTTGGAGGCGGCGGTGCTCTTGCCGAAATATTCAGGCATGGGGTAGAGCACTTCGCGTCCGCGGAAGGCTGACTTGCCCACCTCGCAGAGGACGTTGCAATCCTCCACGCAGATGGGGCACATTCCATTCACAGGGCTTATGTCAGGCACGCGTGTCTTAGTACCAGTGGTAGACCTACTGTTCTCAATTACGTTCAAGGTGATCTCACTCTCCTTGTTAAGCTATGTCACGATGGGATATGATGTCATTATTTGAATCTTGTCCGTTTGAAAATAGAAATATTGATAATGGGTATTAATAAAGATTAGACAAAAATCTATCTATTTAAGATGAAACAGGGGGGAGCATAGGTCGTTTATCTATGACGAATAGTAACCTACGATTGTTGATCGAGAAGCAATAGACTTATGATGAGGACATGATTTCCCCATCGGTGAGTTGATTGGGCCTGAACATGGTATACCTGGGGACCATTTGGGGAGCGGCGGTAGGGATACTGATCGGAGACGTGGTCTATTTTCTCACCGATTCACTTTGGGCCTTCCTGATATTGATTCCCTTCGCCCTGATCGGATACTACCTGGGAAAACGAGGCATGCGCAAGTATGGCTCGCTCGGGGACATGACCCGGAAATTGATTTAGGCCAATGTTTTTAAGATGGCCTTACAATATCTGCGACAAGGGAGTTGGTTCCTTTGCCAGACATCAGAGATAGAGTAGAGGACGACCGGGGCCTGTTGAAAAAGATTCAGACCATCATCCCGGGATTCCGGGGCTATCGTATCAAAGAGGACCTTCGCGACTCGGACCGCATGCTTAGGGCGGAACTGGTCAAGAAACTGGCCCAAGAAAGGGCGCAGCTGGAGGATTCCAGGAGGAAACTGGTCCGCAAGGACCCTACGTCGAAAGCCCTGGAGGAGATCGGCTCCCTAATCAACCTGATGAAGCGTGTCGAGGGCGAGATGCTCCATGCAGAGATGGGCTACTCCGGCATCGCTGCAGACGTGAAGATGAAGGAGAACGAGCTCAACCAGCTTTATGAGTACGATGCCGCCATGATCGAGAGCATCAGCTTCATCGACGAGGCGCTGGTCAGACTGCCGGACATGGTCCGTACAGGGGACAGCGCCGGTGTGACGGAAACGGTCGATACCGTCAGGGACCGGGTGGAAGGGCTCGAGGACCGCTTCAAACGCCGCAAGGCCGCCATAACTGGCACGGGGCTGTGATCACATGAGCTTGATTGGTGCAGAGACGTTCAAGTGGGAGGACGCGGACAAGCGGAACAACATCATGTACCGCATGGACCGCAACATAAAGTTCAACGACAACATCGTGGTGCGGGAGGACGAGATCGCGGTGTTCTACCGCGACGGGAAAGCCTTAGCCTATCTGGACCGACCTGATCGTTACGCCCTGACCTCGTTGAACGCACCGATAATCGGCAAGGTCATCGAAGCCTTGTCCGGGGTGCGTCAGCAGGCCGAGGTCGTCTACCTGCAGAAGAAGGTGTTCGACGGTAAGTACGGGAGCAAGCAGCCCTACCAGTTCCGCGACGCCGAGTTCGGCATGGTCAACCTGAGGGTCTTCGGAGAGTTCCGTTATAAAGTCGGGGCGCCGGAGAACTTCGTCAACCAGTTCGTAGGGACCATGAACCTGGCCACCTCTGCCGAGGTGGAGGAGCGCGTCAAGGAGCAGATGGTGGTGCTGATCTACAATGCCATCGGCGAGATGAAGGCCAAGGGCATGGGGGTGGCCGACCTGGCCGCCCAGCTTATGAACATCGAGCAGGTGGTGCTGAGCAAGGCCAAGGACCATTTCGAGCTGTACGGCGTGACGATCGACAAGGTATCGGGGATGTACATCTCCATGCCGGACGAGGTGCAGAAGGCCGTGGACATGAGGGCTTCCATGCAGATCCTCAACACCAACTACGCCACCTACCAGGCCGGTCAGGCCATGCGCGAGGCGGCCTCGAACCCCTCTGGAGGGGCGGCCGCCGCGGGCGTTGGTGTCGGAGCCGGTTTTGGAGCCGGTTACATGATGGTGGATGCCATGCGTCAGGGAGGTGCTCAGCCATCCCCGGGAACGGCTCAGCCGGCACCGGCAGCAGCTCCGGCACCTGTTCCTGCGGCTGCAGTGGCATGCACTAAATGCAACGCGCCCAATCCGATCGAGGCCAAGTTCTGCCACAGCTGCGGCAATAAGATGTCCAACGGCAAGGTGCCCTGCCCCAAATGCGGCAAGGACGCTCCAGCCGAGGCCAAGTTCTGCCCGGAATGCGGTGGACAGATGAAAGGCAACAAAGCCTGTCCGAAGTGCGGCCGGGAATCACCGCTGACAGCCAAGTTCTGCCCGGAATGCGGCACTGGGCTGTAAGGTGATCTGATGGCCAGCATGAACTGTACGAAATGCGGGGCGCCGGTGGAGTTCGACACCGGGGACAAGTTCGTAAAGTGCTCCTACTGTTCCTCGCAGATCTTCATCGACCGATCGGGCGCCGGTTTCTATTACGCCCTCCCTTTCATACTGGCCGAGAACGATGCCGTGGGGGTCTTCCGCCGCTGGGCCGGGGGCTCGACACGCGCCAAGGACCTGGACAAGCTGGCCCAGATATCATCTATGAAGAAGGAATATTTCCCGATCTATCTCTTTAAACGCGAGGTCAACGGCATGGAACAGGTGTTCGTGGAACCAGCGGCCTCCACCACCCTGCCAGGATTGCACAATCTGAAAGTGCCCGGGGGAGACCTGAAGGTCTTCGATGACAAGTTCAACGTGAACGGGGCCGAGATGATCAAGCCGGACGTGGAGATGGCCACCTATCTGGGTGCTCTCCCAGGGACGGCCAAGGAGCAGGCCCTGGTCTACTTTCCCATATGGAAGCTGAACTACGTGTTCGAACAGAAGGGATACGTGGTGGTCATAAGCGGGTCCTCCGGGGAGGTATTCACCGCGGAGTTCCCTACCAGGAGCTCGGGGGCCTACATGGCCGTGGCTGGCCTGGGATTCATAGCCTTCCTGATCGAGGGGCTGATAGCCCTAATGTTCCCGCTGGTGGCCGTTGGTCTGATGGCCGTGACGGTAGTGGGCGTGTTCGCCGCCGCCAATTATGTGGCCAGGAGGATGTGATATGACCCTCAGCGTAGGTTTGAACTGCCCTTCATGCGGCGGAGCGATACAGGTCAGCGAAGGCGAGCGCGTCCTGAACTGCCAGTATTGCGGATCTTTGCTTTGGGCGGAAGGGGACGCCGGCGTTCTCACCGTGGCATACAAGAACACCCAGAACCGGGACGCGGCCCTCAAGGCCACGGAGCAATGGTGGCGCAAAGGCCTCAAGGCCCGCGACCTCAAGACCAAAGGGAAGCTGCTGGAATGCTATCCCATTTATCTCCCGTTCTGGAGCACCACCACCCGGGTGGCCGGCTGGATATGCGGATATGAGGAAAGGCAGCACCGGGACCGCAACGGCAACACGCACACCGAACGCATCCCCAAGGAGGAGATGGTCCTACGCGATTACCGATATTCCAACATCGCTTGCGACCCCGGCGACCTGGGCATCAAGTTCCTGCGGAACACCGCGGGGGAGACGTCCTTCGCCGACTTCGAGAGCATACCCACCTTCGAAAGCACCAGCAGCAAGGATGACGCCGTGGCGAGGTCGGCCGAACAGGCGTTAGGTGACGCTCGGAACGATGCTAATGTCCCGCACATAACCTTCGAGAAGGTCACGGTCATTCCCAAGGGCATCAGCCAGATCTACTATCCGGTCTGGGTCGTCCGCTACGCCTACGGCGAACGCATGTACACGGTGACCGTGGACGGCGTAACGGGGGCGGTGATTTCCGGCCGCGCGCCCGGCGATCCGCTCTACCAAAGCCTGGCCGTCACCGGAGGGACGTCCATTGGCGGCCTGGTAGCCGCGGGCGGTCTCATACTGGGCATGGGGGCGGAGGACGGCTCCATAGCCATTGGCGGACTGATAATCGGCGCCGTCATACTCGGCATCACCTACATGTTCTTCCGTCACGGTTCCGAGATCATCGAAGGGGACTTCGACGATAGGAAGAAGGCCAATCCGTTCAAGGACCTCAAGATAAACATGGAGGGATTCCGCATATGAAGGTCGTCCAGGTGAAATGTCCTCGGTGCCAGCAACCTATCTACTCCAAGGTCAAGGATATGGCCTTCTATTGCAACCATTGCCGCACCATGCATGTGCGGGACGGCGGCGTCGACATCCTGGAGTTCGACATCGCCGAGTTCAACGTGAACGTTCCTGGGGAAAGGATATACATGCCCTTCTGGCGCCTGTTCTCGGCCGTCAACATAAACCGCTCGCAGGTGGCTGGCGGTAACCTACACAAACTGGGCAATCTTTTGAAGGGGGCTTCCGACAGCGGCAACGTTTTCATCTACATACCCGCCTGGGAGACCGAGGTATCGGAATTTCGCCACTGGGCCCTAAATATGACCGAGTCTCAGCCCATGTACTCCCTGCGCATGGACTTCAACAACGTCGAGAGGGGGGCGACAGCGGTCAGCAAGGAGGAGGCTTCCAAGATGGCCGATTTCGTGGTGGTGACCATGGAGGCCGAGAAACCGGGGACCTTGCAGTATCTCGACTATTCTTTACAGGTCAACGACACCCGCCTGGTCTACCTGCCCTTCGTACGCGGCCCGTCCGGACTGTCGCCTGGGCTATGACAGCCCCGCATAAAAAGATTCAATAATAAAGCATCGCTATCATGGAGGCATGGCCGAGTTGAAGCTCAGCAAGTCTCTCATCGCAATTATCATCGCCGCGGTAGCCGTTCTGATCGTGGTGATGATGGTCGTTCTGGCATACAACGATATGGTTTCCCGGGATCAGGACGTACAGAGTCACTGGAGCGATGTTCAGGTCGCTTACCAGAGAAAGGTCGAACTGATACCTACCATGTATGAGATCGTGAACACCTCTCTGGATTTCGAATACAGCCTTTATTTAAATGTCACAGAAGCCAGGGACATTTGGGATTCCTCTACTGACAGTACAGAGGGAGCGATCAACGCATCTGAACAACTGGACTCGTCCTTTTCCGTTTTCGTCAACGCCGTTGTTGAGGCCTATCCCAACCTTTCGTTGGCTCCAGCCGTCGTCATGACCTTTATGGACCAGTACGAATCCACGACCAATCAGATCGCTTCTGAGAAGAAGTTTTACAACGATGCGGTGAATGATTACAACACGGCGATACGCAGGTTCCCGAACGTGCTGTTCTCTGGAAGCTTCGGCTTTGAGAGGGCTGTGTATTGGGAGTAACCACGCGCAAGGGATGTGAAATAGTCGATGAAAAGCACCACTGAGGTGCTGGTGAAAGTGGTCGCGGTCCTGTTCGTCGTGGCAATACTTCTCATCATCATCTTCGTAGGAATAATTCCGGCTCTGGAAGAGAATGAACGCTTTAGAGGTATTCCAGAGCTGAATTACTACGTCACCGATGAAGAGTATGTCCTGAGCACTGACGAATTTTCTACCATAGAGAGCAACTGTGTTTACGTGGACGAGCAGACCTCGTGCGAGATGGCCGTGCTCATCGTCAACGACACCGGGGATCGGGACATAAACGACTTCGCTCTTCGAACTTTTCAGAAGAACGGAATAGGTGAAAAGGGTAAGGACAATGGGGTCCTCATTGTACTGGCTACCGGCACCGGGGAGTGGAAGGTGGAGGTCGGTTACGGGTTGACTTACGTCCTGACCACCGCGTACATAAGCGATATCGGACGGAACAATGTGACCCCCTACCTGCTGGAGGGGGAATATGGCTATGCCTTGATCGACATGACCTACTATCTGGGCATAAAGATAGTCGAGGATTACGAAGAAGCCGAGTCCGGCGACCCGGCCTTCCCCATAGGTGGCATCCCCCTCACCACCACGGAGTGGATCGTCATAATAATAGTACTGGTGGCCTTGACGGCCGTCACCAAGGGCCGCATCTGGTTCATCTTGATCTTCTTATTGACCGGTGGCCGGAGAGGGGGCGGCTTCGGCGGCGGTCGGTCAGGCGGCGGAGGGGGCGGTGGAAGGTTCTAGGCGCACGACCCATGTGTCAGGACGCGTTTGTCAATAAGCTTAACTAATTACTATTTAATCAGGCGCAGGTCAGGTGCACGATGTCGGCGAGGACTAGCGAGATAGAAGCAAAATGGCAAGAACGCTGGTATGCTGCGCGCATCAACGAGGCCGAGGTGGACGGCCGCCCCAAGTTCATGCTTATATTCGCCTACCCTGGCGTGACCGGCTACCTGCACGTGGGCCATATGCGCGGCTTCACCTACGTCGACGCCATCGGCCGCTTCAAGAGGCTGGAAGGGTACAATGTGCTCTTCCCCGTGGGCACCCACGCCACCGGCAACGGGGCCATAAGCCTGGCGGCCAGGATCGCCCGCAAGGACCAGAAGACCGTCGACTACCTGTGCGGAAATACCTGTCCCGTTGACATGCTGGACGCGCTCAAGGACCCTGTAAAGGTAGTGGAGTTCTTCAACGAAGTCTATGTCAACCAGTACTGGAAGAGGTTCGGCTTCCTCAGCGACTGGAGGCGGTTCACCTCCACAGTATATCCCGATTATCAGATGTTCATCAAGTGGCAGTTCCGCAAGCTGATGGAGAAAGGGCTGCTGATCCAGAAACCTTATTACGCTCCAGCCTGCGTGGCCCATGGCCCCGTGGCCATCGACGCCTCCGAGACGGACATTCAGTGCGGCGGCTCTGCGGAAACTGTGGAGTACACCCTTCTCAAGTTCAAATGCGGCGACATGTACCTGATGGCCGCCACTCTGAGACCGGAGACCGTCTTCGGTCAGACCAACTTCTGGGTCAATCCCGAGGCTGATTACGTCAAGGTTCGGGTCGGAAAAGAGGTCTGGGTGGTATCCGAGATGGCCCTGGAGAAGTTAAAGTACCAGAGGGACGGCCTGGAGAAGATACAGTCCTTGAAAGGCTCCGAGCTCATCGGACTGACCTGCATCGCCCCCATGGTGCACCGGGAGATCCTCACCCTGCCGGCCGACTTCTGCGATCCAGCCGTGGGCACTGGCCTGGTCACCTCCGTGCCGTCCGATTCCCCGGACGACTGGATATCCCTGCGCGCCTTGCAAAGGGACGAAACCGCGCTCATCAAGTTCAAACTGGACGTCGAAAAGGTACGGGCCATAAAGCCCATCGCCATCATCGAGATGAAAGGTTGGTCCTCGCTTCCGGCGGTGGAAGTGACGGAGAGGATGGGCATCGAAAATCCTGGCGACCCCAAGCTGGAGGAGGCCAAGAAGCTGGTCTACAAGGACGGGTTCCACACCGGGCGGATGAACGATACCGCCGGGGACTACGCCGGACTCCCCGTGATGGAGGCGAAGGACCGGATGAAGCAGGCCATGATGTCATCTGGCGAAGCCGACGTAATGTACGACCTATCCGAACAGGTCACATGCCGCTGCGGAGAACCGGTGTTCATAAAAAGGGTCGATGACCAGTGGTTCATAGACTACGCCAACCCCGAGGTCACCGCCGCCGCTCACGAACAGGCCAAGAAGATGGACATCCTGCCTCCGGAGTACTATCAGAACATACACGGGGTCCTGGACTGGTTCCGGGAAAGGGCTTGCGTTCGTCAGGGCAACTGGATCGGTACGCGCTTCCCCTTCGATGAGAAGTGGATCATCGAAGCCATATCGGATTCCACGCTGTATCCGCTCTACTACGCCATCTCCAAGTTCGCCAACGACGGATCGCTGAGGCCGGAGCAGATGACCGAGGAGTTCTTCGACCTGGTGGTGCTGGACAAGGGTGACATGGCCGCGGTGAGCTCCCGGACCGGGGTTTCCCCGGACCTTCTGCAGAAGATCAGGCAGGAGGTCCATTACTGGTACCCTCTGGACCTTAATCTGGGCGGCAAGGAGCATATGACCGTGCACTTCCCGGCCTTCCTGATGAACCACGTGGCCATATTGCCTCCGGAGATGCTCCCCCGGGGCATATTCGTCAACTGGTACATCATCGGCAAGGGCGGAAAGATATCCAAGTCCAAGGGTGGAGCCCAGCCCATACCTGGTGCCGCCGAGCGCTTCGGCATCGACGCCCTGCGCCTGTACTACACGCACATCGCCTCGCCGCACGCCGACGTGGAGTGGGAGAACGAAGCCGTGGAGAGCTACACCGCTCGCGTGGAGAAGATGGAGCGCATATTGATGGACCTGATGGCGATGGACGGGCCGGGCAGCTCGGTGGACGGCTGGCTGATATCGCGCATGGCCAGCCGTGTGCTCCGTGTCAAGGAGATAATGAAGGGCTACGACGTGCGCTCACTGTCGAACGAGGTGTTCTTCGAGGCCTTCAACGATCTGCGCTGGTACCAGAGGCGGGGCGGCTGCCACGCCGAGACCATGACCAGGGTCATGGACTTCCTGCTGCCGCTCATGATGCCCGTTACCCCGCACGTGGCCGAAGAGCTCTGGGAGGCCTCTGGCCGCCAGGGGCTGGTCTCGGCCACCACCTTCCCCGAGGTGCGGGAAGGCGAGATCGATCGGGCCAAGGAGAGGGCCGAGGACTACCTGCGGTCCATGATGGACGATGCCAACGAGATCCTGAAGGTGACTGGTATCAAACCAACCAAGATCACCCTGTTCACCTCCCCCCCTTGGAAGCACGAAGTGATGGCCATGGCCATGGATTTATCCTCCAAAGGCGAGCTGAAGATACCGACCTTGACCAAGGCGGTCATGGCCCACGAGGACATTCGCGCCCATGGTAAGGAAGCCTCGGATTACGCTCGAAAGCTGGCCGAGGACCTCATGAAGCGCTCCTTGACGGAGATAAAGAAGATGGGGCAGACCTTCGACGAACTGGCGGTCCTGAGGTCCTGCGTCGAGTTCCTGGGCCGTGAGTATGGCTGTGTCGTGGAAGTGCACAGGGCTGGAGAGGCCGGGGTGGTAGATCCCCACAATAAGGAGCGGCAGGCCGTTCCCGGGCGCCCAGCCATACTGGTGGAGTGAATCAATCGCCCCAACGGCGGAAAAGCTCATGCGGCTGGCCCATCTGGTCCAGGATCTTGCCGACCATGAAGTCCACCATCTCCTCCACGCTCTGCGGTTTGGGATAGAACCCTGGACTGGCCGGCATGATCGTGGCCCCGTCCTCGGCCAATCTGAGCGAGTTCCTCAACATGATGGCGCTCTGCGGCGTCTCGCGGGGAACGATGATGAGCTTCCTCTTTTCCTTCATGCACACCGCCGCCGCCCTGGTGACCAGATTGTCGGCGATGCCATGAGATATCTTGGCCAGGGTCGACTCCGAACAGGGGCAGATGACCATGGCCTGGAAACGATGGCTGCCGGAGGCCACCGGCGCGAAGAGCTCGTCTTCGTGATAGACCGCGTCCGCTAGAGCTTCCACATCAGCTACCTTGTAGGACGTCTCCGCTTCCAATATCCGCTTGGCCGTCTCGGTTATTATAAGGGACTTCTCCCCCTGCAATTCCTCTAAAAGACGAATGCCATAGATCGTGCCGGAGGCCCCGGTGATCGCCACAACGGTCTTCACGTCATTGAAGAAGGTGCCCCGATTATTTCAAATCTTACGCTGAACTATGGCAGTTCGTGGCGGTCAGCTCCGGTAAGGGCACCTTCGAAAGCCCTCGTCCGACACCATGCCTCCCTGGAACAGAGCCCAGAAGGGGTTCTGGAGACAAAAATCCTTTTATATAAGTACCATATTAGAGGCCGAGCATACCATTTGGTCTAGTCTATATCTGAAATTCATTGAGGTTGGTTAAGATGGTTACGGTCTATGATGTTCCCCCCGAGAAGCTGATCGAAAACGTGGCCCTTAAGTTGAAAGACTATGGGTCGGTAAATCCTCCCGAATGGGCTGAGTTTGCCAAGACTGGTGTACATACTGAGAAGGCGCCTATCCAGAAGGATTGGTGGTACACCCGGGCAGCCTCTGTCTTGAGGAAGGTCTACGTTAAGGGACCCATTGGCACATCCAAGCTCGCCGCTGAGTACGGCGGGTTCGTGGACAAAGGCTCCCGGCCCAACAAGGCCGTCAAGGGCAGCCGCTCCATCATCAGAAAGTCCCTGATGCAGCTGGAGTCCGCGGGCCTGGTGGCCAAGAACAAGAACAACGGCCGCATCGTCACCCCCAAGGGACAGGCTATGCTGGACGCCGCCGCCAAGGAAGTCAGCGACTCCAACTGAAGAAGGTGATGTCCGTGGAAGATGCTGAACTCTCTGAACTGCGACGGCGGAAGATGGCCGACATGCAGCGGCAGGGAGAGCAGCAGGTCGCGATGGACCAGCAGAACCAGGCCATGGAGGCTCAGAGGCAGGCCATATTGCGGCAGCTGCTGACGCCGGAGGCCAGGGACCGCTTGGCCAACGTACGCATGGCCTACCCGGACATAGCGCGCTCCGTAGAGGAGCAGCTGATCAGGCTGGCCCAGAACGGCCAGATAAACTCCCAGATAGACGAGCCTACCCTGAAGCAGATACTCAGGAAGGTATCCCCTCAGAAGAGGGAAATTAACATTGAGAGGAAGTAATATGGCACGCAACAAGCACTCCGCCATGAAGGCGCGATTGATGAAGAAGGTCAAAGAGAACAGGCGCGTCCCGGCGTGGGTCATGATGAGGACCAGCCGGACCTTCCTGCGCCACCCGATGAGAAGGAACTGGCGCCACAGCAACCTTAAGGAGTGATCGACATGGCAGAGGAAACCGAGTCAGTTTACATCATACCCCTTATCAAGACCAAGACGGTCCCCACCACCGAACGCTCCAGGCGGGCAGTGAAGGAGATCAGGGCTTACATAGCCCATCACATGAAGGCCGAGGAGAAGGATGTCTGGATAGACCCAAAGGTCAACGAGTCCATATGGGCCCGCGGCAAGACCGCCCCCCCGAGCAAGGTCCGCGTCAAGGCGGTCCGTTTCGAGGACGGCCTGGTCGAGGTCTCTCTTCCCGTAGAGTGAGCTAAAGGACATGTTGCGGGTCTCCAATTATAACGGCGTAGAGTTCGTGGGCGTCTACTCCGTGGCCAATGAGTGCATGGCCTTGCTGCCGAAGGACTCCGATGAGCGCTTCGAGCAGGACGTCTCCATCGCCCTATCAGTGAAGAGCGCTCGGGGAACCATCGCCAACACCAACCTCATCGGTTCGCTGGTGGCCATGAACTCCTACGGAGCGGCGGTCACCAATTTTACCACCGATGAGGAGATGAAGGCCTTTTCCAGTCTTGACGTCGTCAGGTTGGAGGACAGGCTGAACGCCTGCGGCAACAACATCTTGGTCAATGATAGCGGCTGCCTGGTAAACCCTGAGATGAGCGATCGCACCGTGAGCGCTCTGGAAAGGATCTTCAACGTGGAGGTCTTCCGCGGGACCATCGCCGAGCAGAACACCGTGGGTTCGGTGTGCAAAGCTACGAACAAGGGACTTATTTGTCACCCCGCTTCCACCAAGGGCGACATCCAGCTCTTGAAGGACATCTTCAAGCTGAATCCGATGATCACCACCCTCAACTACGGCTCGCCCTATGTCGGCGCCAGCATCGTGGCCAACAGCAAGGGCGGCGTGGTCGGTTCGCGCAGCACGCCTATCGAGCAGGGTAGGGTCGAGGACGCCCTCGACATCATAGACTGATCATTGCGAGAACACCCAATACTCGGTCTCCGAGGGAAGGTCCTCTCTCTCGAACTCGATCTCGTTGCCTACCCGCACGACCTTTTCTTCGGGCAGTCCCCTCAAGAAGTCGTCAGCGTTATGGATCGACATCGAAAGTCCACCGACACGGAAGTGCATAGGTATGGCCACCCTGGGACGCATCGTCTTCACAAGTGTCTGGGCCTGAGCACCGTCCAGGGTGAAAACGCCTCCCACCGGGATGAATAGCACATCGACCGGCCCGATGTCCTTGACCTGAAGTTCCGAGAGCATGTGGCCGAGATCTCCCAGATGGCAGAACCGGATTCCATCAAGGGTGAACTGGAAAATGTTCATTCGCCCGCGCTTCTCGCCCTGGGCGTCATCGTGGAAGGCGGGGATACCTCGGATCTCCACGCCTTTGATGGTCCGAGGGGCTATATCCTTCACTGCGCAGTATTCTCCCTTTACAACACGTACGGCGTTGTGATCGAAATGATCGTGACTTATCAGGACAATGTCCGCTCTCAAAGAAGGGGGTTTGACCCCGATGGAACGTCCATCATGAGGGTCGATGACAACGGTGGCGGTGTCGTCCACCTCGAAGCATGAATGCATGTGCCATATGATCTTCAAAGGCAACTCACCTAATCCTCGAGCAGGAACACTGCACCGCAGGCCGGGCAGTACTTCTCGCTCCTATTAACGCTCTCGTGACATTTTGGGCAAATATAAACTTCACCGGGGTCTTTCCGCTTGAGCAAAGGATAGACCTTGATCGCTCCGAACACTATCATGAGCGAAGAAACGGCTCCCAGACCCAGGCCGCTCAATGGTTCCAACAATCCGATAGCTATCAGTGCCAAGGTCACCACGTAAATGAAAATTCCCATGGCCAGGACCCCGGCGACCATCATCATACTCTTGTCGTAGGAGGCTGAAGGAGTCGGTTCATCGGTCTGAGATGGCATCCAATCTTCTACCGGGGTCTTGGTGGTGGTTTCCTCTACCACCACGACCTCATCCCATACCACGCTGACAGTGTCTGCAGGTATGGACGCCTCGTCCACACGTTCCTCTTTTACAGGATCAGCTCGGACCTCTTCAGACCTTTTTTCCGGTTCAGAGGTCGGTGAGGAAGGTGCGGTCTCGGTGGTCCGTTCCTCGTCTTTTACATAAAAGGGCTTTTTTGGCAGGGCCTCTTCAACCTTGACCGGTTCTTCCACGGACGATTCAGTTGGAGCAACGACCCCTGATGGTGATACTGAAACTTTTTCCTCCGCTTCGGCCGTTTGAGGGGCGGCCACGGGTGATGGTTCGACCTGAGGCACTTCCTGAACAGCGATCTCCTGAGGCTTCTCCTCTGTCGCCTCTGAATTAGCCGGGGTCACCTGGTCGAACTCCTTCAGGATGTCCTCCAGGTTGGCCACGTCCATCACTTCCGGCATTTTATGGTGAGGAGGGTCCTTACGAATGATCGTGGATTCAATGCGCCGTGAGGTCAGGTCGTCGACCTGTTTACGGTTATCAACCTTGGAGATGGACTCCAGATCCGCGACGTGGGACTGCCAATCGTCGCCGTCGGTTAGATTTTGTCCACAGAAATCGCACTGGACCGCGGTTGGTTTGTTACGAAGCCCGCATTTAGGGCACTCCTTAAAACCGTTCTTGCGTTCCATCGCGGGACCGTATACCCCCGTTCCCAGTTATATCTTTTTTCCGTCTGGTGAAGCTATTTAGAACTCAGGTAACAAGCTGCTTGTTCCATATTTCATCTGTCGAAGCATAATTTTAATATAGAGGATTGCTGGATTGATATCAAGATGAAGGTCCTTGTTCTCAGCGTGGATCGCGACGATGATTTTGGTAATAAGGCTGGACTGAACAGCCCCTTCATTGGTCGCGAGGAGAACGCCAACGCCATAATGGCGCTGGGATTGAAGGACCCTGAGGACAGCGACGTCAACACCTGCCTGGCAGCCCTAAGTATCTACGACGAGATGCAAAAGAAAGGTGAGGACGTGGAGATCGCCACCATCTGCGGCGACGTCAAGGTGGGTTACGAATCCGACCTGGTGCTCACGACCCAGCTGGAGAACGTATTGGAGCTGGTAAAACCAGACCGAGTGATATTGGTCAGCGATGGGGCCGAGGACGAGTTCATCTATCCCATGGTCTTCTCCAGGGTGAAGGTCGATTCGGTCCGTCGCGTATGGGTGAAACAGGCGCCGACCGTAGAAGGCACCTATTACATCATCATGAAGATGCTGGCCGACGATAAGATGAGGAAACGCATCTTCACCCCTATGGGATTGGTCTTGGCTGTCTTAGGGCTGTTCAACATACTTCCGCCCGCGGTCAGGCTGATGCAACAGGACGCCAGCATCGAGCTGATAGCCAGCATGGGATGGGGCATGATCGCCCTGGTCATGGGGCTCTATCTTCTGTTCTTCGCCTTCAAGGTGCCTGAACGAGTGGAATATTCCCTCCGGAGCACCGCCACGGCCATAAAGAACGGCAGCCAGATGATACCATACGCCATTCTATCAGTGATCCTGTTCATAGCGGGCATTTTCTTTGCCCAGGACGCTCTGGCCCAGGACGTAGAAGCCAGTCTGACCTCCCAGTTGCTCAAGATGTCGAGCATCCTGCTTTGGATGTGGGTGTTCTCTCTGTTCTGTTACCAGATCGGTAAGTTGATCAATCATTATTTCTCATCCGGAAAGATATATAGCACTAGCCTGGTGGTCAGCACCAGCTTGTTCGCCATCGCTTTCATATTACAAGGTTCGTTCGATCTGGCGGCCGTTGTGCTAGGATATGCCAGTTACTGGAACGGGATAATAATATCGCAGTTCCTGGTGGGTTTCCTTCTAGCCGGGTTCAGCAGCCTGATCAATGCTAATCTAAAGAGATTCTCTCGCCCACCTGCGGCTGAATGCGAAAAGGAGAAGGAGATACAGAACTTTCCCGAGGCATGAGGATGGAGTGGGCGCGGTGGAAACCTCATTATTTGCAAATACTGAGCGATTTTCATTACGATCCTGGGAGAGATATCCAGGCGGCGATGGTGCTTTCGAATTTAGTAGAAACGCGGCGTATTCCGAATTACCGTACGATTGTCGATAAACTGGGTAAGCACGTGTCGATATGCGGAGCCTCCTCATCCTTGGAAAAGGAAATTAGCAATTTGTCCGGCGACGATACTGTAATATCGGCCGGCTCGGCTACCAGCCGATTGATGCGAAAAGGCATAATGCCAGACATCGTGGTCACCGACTTGGATGGGGAAGTTGAATATCAGGTCGAAGCTAGCTCCAGCGGAGCGCTGCTCTTCGTGCATGCCCACGGCGATAACATACCGGCATTACGTGAAATCGTACCGAAACTGACCGGCCCTCTCGTTCCTACGGTGCAATGCCAGCCTTTTAGCGAGGTTTATAACTTCGGTGGCTTCACCGACGGCGACCGTTGCTATGTCATGTCAAGGCATTTCGGAGTCGAAGACATTCGATTCATCGGTTGGGACACCGACAACGCATTCAATGAGAAAGGTAAGGACCTGGAAATGAAGCGGAAAAAATTGATGTGGGCCGACCGGATCGTTGGCAGTTTTATTAGGTAATGCTCTCTTCCTTTTCATAATCCCGTAAGTTTAGAAAAAATTCAAAATACTAAATGTCAATATTTAGTCTAAAATATCATACAAAATGCCAATTATTTTGACTTTTTGTTGGACAATGCTGAAGGAAAAATGCGCTAATTTTCATCCATGTTTTTACACTACTGGATGGTCGTTCCGTAAGATGGGAAACGGAAAAGGTATATATAGCAACACATTGTTTACAAATGTCAATCTCTCAGTCATTATTGAATGGGAGTTAGGAGGATTGAGAATGGAAGGACAAAGTAATTCAGCCCTCCCGAGGACAAGGGCTCCTCAAAAGGCAGTAAGACCAAGCTGATCGCAATAGTGGTTGTTGCGATCCTCGTGGTTGCTGCTATTGGAGCCGTGTTGCTTATGGGAGGGGAAGAAGATGATGAAACAGCTATTTCCATCTCGGCTGATTCTGAGTTGATCGCAGCAGGAAGTTCTGTTGCGCTTAGTGCAAGCAACTCTGTAGGCCCTGACGGGAAAGTAGAATCTATAACTGGATATACCTGGCAATTCGGTGATGGGCAAACTGAAACTAAGACAACCGCCAATGTTTCTCACACCTACGCATATCCGGGAAAATACATCGTTCTATTGACCTTAACCAATGATGACGATGAGACCTCTACTGGCTATTCTGATTATCTCATCATCGAGGTCACGAACCCCGATGACAACAATGTAACTGCTATCGTCAGTGCGAGCAACAACGTGGTAAAAGCTAACACCGAGATCGAATTCGATGCCAGCCTCTCAACTGCTACTGATGGTAACATTACAAATTTTGCCTGGACATTTGGTGACGGCAACACGACCACCGGTAATTTGACCGCGGCTGGAATCGTTGACAACACCTATGTCACGGAGAACACCCTGTTCGCCTCATACGTTGTACTGACAAGCGCCAACAGCACCCAGAGGTACTACAACTCGATACTTGTGGTTGCGGAAGGAAGTGCTTCTGGTGAGACCAAGATCTTCGTTAGGGAGACCATCGGTGGAGACCCCGATTCCCTTGATCCGGCCGTCGATTACGAGACCGCTGGTGGAGAAGTCCTGCAGAATGTCTACGAGACTCTGATCTGGTATGAGGGCGGAAGCGCTGTTAACCTGAAGCCCATGCTGGCCACCGAGGTCCCGACCGTTGCGAACGGGCTCATCAGCGCAGACGGTCTGAACTACACATTCAATCTGCGCAAGAACGTAATCATGCACGATGGTACGATAATGGACGCGGAGGATGTTGAATACTCCTTGGAGAGGGTCCTTACTATAAACAATCCTAACAGCGCCGCATGGTGCATGGGTCAAGTCATGGTATCCAACTTCAGTTACGGTGGAGAATTGGATGCCCAGGAGATCGAAGACTCGGTCGAGATAACCGGTGATATGCAGGTTACCATACACCTGTTAAAGCCCTACCCTGCTTTCATATACGTCATGGCTTACACTGAAGCGTGCATCGTTTCCATGGAGTATGTTGAAGCACACGGTGGCGTCACAGTAAATGAGGACAACCTCTGGATGCAGAAGCACTGCTGCGGTTCCGGTCCATACCAACTCGATGTCTGGCAACCCGGTATCCAAATAGTGCTCAGGAGCCACGATGATTATTGGCAGGGAGAGGCTAACATAGACATCGTCGTTATTAAGAACGGTGTCACGGACTTCGGTACCAGGCTCATCCACCTAAAGGCCGGTGTGGCCGATACCATAGACGTACCTAGGAGCCAGATCGGTGCCATGGTAGGTGTAGAAAACATCTACATATCCCAGGGCAACACGACCTTCGCACTGGACTTCGTTGGAATGAACCAGGCTATCACTGACCCCTCCTCGAGCGGTATTGATATTGGTAACATCCCACTGAACTTCTTCAGCGACATCAACGTCCGTAAGGCATTTGCTAACGCCTTCAACTACTCGTTGAACATAGCGCTGAACTATAAAGGTACGGCCGTTGAACCTAACTCACCCATTCCAAGTGGAATGCTGGGTTGGGACGAATCCATACCGAAGTGGGATTTCAACCTGACCATGGCCGCTCAGTATCTGGATGCAGCTATCAATCCCGATACGGGTAACAGCTGGCTGGACGACGGATTCACCATCTATATCTACTACAACTCGGAGAACACCGTCCGTCGTGGTACATGCGAGATAATGGAACAAGGACTTGAGAGCCTATCGGATGACATCAACGTTATACCGACCGGAATAACCTGGTCTGTATACCTGGGTCACTTATACAGCGGTGACCTGCCGGTGTTCGTCCTCGGATGGAGCACGGACTACGCCGATCCGGATGACTTCGTACAGCCATTCCTGGTGGACGGCGGTACCTATGGTGGGCCGCTTGGCTTCGATAACGACACCCTTACCGATATGGTAAATGATGCCGCTACCGAGCTCAACACTACAGCCCGCTTGAACATGTACAGCGAGATCCAGCAAGCCTGTTACGACGAATGCCTCTACATCTGGACGGCTCAGGCCACGAACTACCGTGTCATGCAAGACACCATAACTGGATACGTGTTCAACCCGATGTACGCCGCTTGGTACTACTTCGACATAGACAAATAGGCAAACCTCTTCCTTTATTTTTATTTTTATAACATTTATTTAATTGTAAATTTATATAATTATTTCACAACATAAAATATGATAATCCATTATAGAAAAATATGACCATTATTATTTAATAAAAATTAATGGTTCAAGCGAAGAAATGCTTTTATATCAATATTAAGTTACAATAGCAGGTGCATTCATTTGAGAATGAGGACCTACATTATCCGCAGACTATTATTGTTGATTCCGGTCCTTATAGGGGTATCCCTCATCGTATTCATCCTGATGGGGGCTCAAGGCCCTCGCTGGACAGCCTATATCACTACGGAAAAGGTGACCCAGCAACAGATCTGGGCCATCGAGGAGCGATATCATCTTAACGACTCCGATATCGAACAATACGGTTATTGGTTAAAAGGGGTAGTCACCGGGGATTGGGGATATTCGAAGGTTGGAAAGGATTATGTGACTAATGTCATCATCGATAAATTTCCAGCAACTTTCGAATTGACTTTAGTCAGTATGGTTATCGCGGTACTGATAGGCGTCACTTTAGGATCGATCTCTGCCGTTCGACGAAATAAACCGATCGACCATATAACAAGAACGGTCGCACTAGTCGGGGTCTCGATACCGATCTTTTGGTTAGGATTGCTTTTATTAAATCTTTTCTTCTTGCAATTGGGCTTGGCACCTCAAGGTGATCGTATCTCAGCAGAATACATGTATAATATGGGAGACAATACGGTCATCAAAGAGATCACTGGATTCTATCTAGTCGATTCATTACTTATGGGGAACATACCAATGTTCCTCGATGTCGTTTGGCATCTTATATTGCCGGCGATTACGTTGTCATTTGGGACCATCGCATTATTAACCAGGATTATGCGCTCAAGTATGTTGGAGGTCCTAAATCAGGACTATATCAAGACAGCGCGTTCGAAAGGATTACCTGAAAAGGTCGTCATCAAAAAACACGCACGCAAGAATGCCTTGATACCTACGACCACGGTCACCGGAATGGCTTTCGGTGGTCTGCTGGCAGGCGCTGTTCTTACCGAATCGATCTATTCTTGGCCAGGGTTGGGCAGTTGGTCAACCCATGCCATCACCGGAAATGACCCGGCAGCCATAATGGGTTTCTCATTGTTCATAGCCATCGTCTATGTCATGGCAAATCTGATAGTTGATATCATGTACGTATATCTGGACCCGAGGGTCAAACTGGAGTGATCATATGAAAAAAACAGCAAGCACAGGGGCTGGCAGTAAGTATCATTTCCAGTTAAATACCTTAACAATATCTCACGGGTCAAAGAATAATTTGAAAAAATCCTTAAAGCCCAGAATACGAGAAGCGAAACATTCGATCACCCTGCTGAAGAAGAGCCCGCTGACCGTAATAGGTCTCTGTTTGGTGGTGATCATCACATTGATCGCGATCTTCGCCCCAATATTGGCACCACCATATCTGTCAGAGCAGCTCAAGGATCCGTACACCATCCCGAGGGACTTTGAAAAATTCGTTGCTATTGGTGGGCCCTCACCACCTGGATATGATGGTTTCATATTAGGCTCTGGTGACTACGGGGCAGACATCTATTACGGGATCATATGGGGCGCCAGAGTATCGATCTTGATCGCGCTGGTCATTGTCCTAACGTCCGCATTGATGGGCACCCTATTAGGCGCAATAGCCGGTTACTACGGTGGGTATATCGACGATGCCTTGATGCGTATCACTGATGTTTTCATGTCATTGCCTTCCCTGGTCCTAGCAATGGCAGTAGCCGCGGCATTGTCGCCATCGATCGAAAATATAATGTTGGCATTGATCATCGTTTGGTGGCCTTCCTATGCCAGGTTGATACGTGGGCAGGTCCTGACGATCAAAGAGAACACGTATGTAGAGGCAGCAAAGGCAGCTGGGGCTAAGAAATCCAGGATCTTGTTCAGACACATCATCCCCAACTCCCTCTCCCCACTGCTAGTATCTGCGACCATGGACATGGGTACGATCGTCCTGACCACCGCGGGTCTGAGCTACATCGGCTTCGGACCACCGAATATCACGGAATGGGGTAGAATGATCTCGGATGGTCAGCAACTGTTCTCCGGGACGATATTCTATAACGGTGTGGAAATGATTCCTTATTGGGTAGTGATATTCCCCGGGATCATGATCTTCCTGTTCGTGATGGGCTTCAACCTACTGGGAGACGGGATAAGGGACATTATGGACCCTAGGCTGAGGAGGTGATGATATGGAAAATGAGAGCGACGCAATTATCTATATTGAGGACCTGCTCGTCAATTTCTATACCTATCAAGGGGTAGTGAAAGCCCTGGATGGGGTTAGCCTCACCATCAACCGCGGGGAGACCTTCGGTTTGGTCGGAGAGACCGGATGCGGAAAGAGCGTTACAGCGAATTCCATCCTCCAACTCATACCGATACCGCCGGGTAAGATCGAACGAGGGCATATCTATTTCTCACCTAGCAACGAGGTATGGGCTCAAGTCCGGGAAAAGCAGGAGAGTCTTAAAGGCAAGGACCTGAAAAAGGACGAGACACAAGCGATCCAGAAAGAGATCAACGAGCTTCTGAAGCCCTTCGACCTATTGGCAAAGCGCAAGGGTTACATGGAAAAGATCAGAGGAAAATACATCTCCATGATCTTCCAGGAGCCGATGAGCGCTCTTAACCCTGTCATCACCATCGGTGACCAGATATCTGAAATCATACTGCTGCATGAGATGGATTCTCTGTGCAGATCGTCAATCCGCAACATCGATGCCGAGCTGGAATCATTAAACGACCATAGGAAGGCCAAGAAGCTACCTTCAGAAAAGGGTGAGATGAAATGTTCCATCTGCAGCGCCTATGTACAGGCGGAAGCGTCCATCTGTCCGCGGTGCAATGCCAACTTCGAAAGGAAGATTACCGGAAGGCTGGGAAAGACCTGGTTGCCCTTGCAGAAGAAATTCGCACAGATGGTCTTAAAGAACCAACATTCGTATACGGCCAGGTTCGTGCGCAGGGTACCGATTTTAAAACGCCTCGATAAGCCTATCCAGAGGGAGGCTGAAATGATGGCGGAAAGGATGCTCAGATTGGTCAGGATCCCCGATCCCCAGACTATAATCAAGGACTATCCTTTCGAACTTAGCGGCGGTATGCAGCAGAGGGTCATAATCGCTATGGCCCTGGCCTGTAAACCTCAATTGCTGATCGCCGATGAGCCAACCACCGCTTTGGACGTGACCATTCAGGCACAGATCTTGAAGCTCATGAAGGAACTGCAGCAGGAGATGGGCACATCTATCCTTCTCATCACACACAATCTCGGAGTGGTAGCGGAGATATGCGATCGCGTAGGCGTCATGTATGCCGGCAACATCGTTGAAGTGGCCGACAAGATGAAGATATTCGAAGAGCCGCTCCACCCTTATACACAGGGATTGATCAAATCCATCCCCAAGATAACGGAGAACGTCGAACGCTTGGAGATAATCAATGGCACGGTCCCCAATCTGATCAAACCGCCGCCTGGTTGCCGGTTCAATACCCGGTGCCCGTTCGTCATGGACATCTGCAGAGAGAAGAAACCCGAAATAATGGAAATCGAGCTTGAGCACCATGTTGCCTGCCATTTATATCAGAAGGTGAACTGATGAGCGATGAAATCCTTATCGAGGCGATCGATCTGCAGAAACATTTCCCCATTGGCGGAGGACTGATCCGAAAGAACTTGGGGGCAGTGAAGGCAGTCGATGGCGTCAGTTTCCACATTAAAAAGCAAGAGACCATCGGTATGGTCGGTGAGAGCGGTTGCGGGAAGACCACGACTGGACGATGCATGCTGATGCTCACCAAACCCACTGGCGGTCATATATACTATAAAATGCCCGCAGATGTGCGTAAGTACCTTCAGGAGCTGAGCGAAAGAAGTAAATCCAACGATCTGACGGCCGCCGAGAAGGATAAGCTAAGAGCGGAGATAGATGAGATCAACAGCCAACATGCTCTGGACATGAAAAAGGCGGAGATAATAAGGCGGTTAAGAAAGGACATGCAGATAGTGTTCCAGGATCCCTACTCGTCCCTTAATCCCCGCATGCTCATCAAGAGTATCATCGCCGAACCTCTGATCGTTCATGGTGTGGCCAAGCCCGATGAGATCAATGAAATAGTGGGTGCACTAATGGAAAAGGTTGGGCTCAGCCCGGATCACGTCTTCCGATACCCTCATGAATTCAGCGGCGGTCAGCGGCAGAGAATAGGTGTTGCCAGGGCGCTAGCCTTGAACCCGGACCTCATAGTTTTAGACGAGCCCACCTCCGCGCTGGATGTCTCGGTGCAATCTCAGATATTGAACTTGTTGAACGACCTGCAGAAAGAGTTCAAGCTCACGTACATGTTCATATCGCACGACCTAAGCACCATCAGGTACATGTGCGACCGCATCAACGTCATGTACCTGGGTAAGATCGTTGAATCGGCAACAAAGGATGACCTGTTCAATAAGTACCTGCATCCGTACACCGAGGCGTTGCTATCGGTCATACCAATACCGGACCCTAAGGCGAAGAGGAACCCAATCGTTCTTGGTGGGGATGTTCCAAGCCCTGCCAATCCGCCCAAGGGATGTCGCTTTCACACTAGATGCCGGTACCGTGAGGCGATCTGCGAGGAGATAGAGCCTGAACTGAATGACAAGGGCAATGGACATCTTGTGGCGTGTCATTTCCGCTGAGATGGCATGGCAAACAAGAGACGGATAGTGATCGACCTCCGGGATAAAGGTCCCGGGTCCGCTGAGGAATCAGCTGCAGAGGGGCTCCCAGTGGAATCTATGACGGACCAGGAGCTGTCCTTAAAAGCGGGTTGGAAGGATTGGTTCCTTCGGGTCTATCTAAAATATTTCTTCGTCCTCGGGGCATTATTTCTGGTATATATGGTCCCAGTTGAGGTTTTACGCTCAATGGATAGGGACATTAGCATGGCACTTGCCTTCGTGTCTGTGCTAATCATCGTCCCGTTGGCCATATGGGGTTATTGGCACTTGTGGGGATATTCAGGTCATTGGGGAAAAAGAAATCCTCCAGAATGATTCTTTCTCATATCAATGATCACGGACTGAGTTAATTTATATATCAATCTCGATTCAGCCTGAGGAGAGAAAAATTGACGGTCGTGAGCATGGAGGACGTGGTCAAAGCGTTGTCCAACACCATGGGCAAGAAGGGCATGTCCCATGAAGACCTGGAAAAACTGGCCGAATACATACTGTCGTTCTTCGGCTATACCGATGAGATCATAGATAATCGCCTGACCTCCGAGGACCGGGACGTATTTTACATGCTGGAGGAGGAAGGATTCCTCACCACCACCCAAGAAGAGGTCCACCTCAAAAAGGGCAAGCTGTGGCGCATCCACTACTGGATCCTCAAGAAGGACCAGATCTTGAGGATGGCTCAACTGTGCGATAAGAAGGTCTGCGGGCCAGACGACCCTTCGGCTGTGTACGCCAGCATGGACGATGCCATGTGGAACAGTCGGGAGCGTTAGGTATTTTATACCCTGCCTCCGTACCTGCCTTCTGATGTACGAAGACCTGCTCTTGGTCCTGCTGGCCGTTGCCGCATTCATAATCATTGTGCGATTGGCCGACCATAAGGGATGGATCAAGAAGTATGGCATGAAGGCCTACGGGCCTTTCCTGATGTGGAGCACCCAACGGGGCAAGAATCTCATTAATTGGCTGGCTCGCCCCAAACGCTTCTGGCTGTTCTACGCCATGGTGGCCAAGTGGGTATGCCTCGTGGTCATGTTCCTGATGATGGCCTTGCTGTTGTGGGAGGCTACCATCGTTCCCAGCATACCAGCGGAGTCCGCTCCGGGTCTGGACATGATGCTAGGCATACCGGGCATCAATCCCATCATCCCCCTCTGGTACGGGATAATAGGCTTGGTCGTGGCCATATTCATCCACGAGTTCGCCCACGGCATCCTGACCCGGGTTGGGAACATGGCCATTCGATCCATGGGCGTGCTGCTGCTGATAGTGCCTATGGGCGCCTTCGTGGAACCGGACGAGGAGGCCTTGGTCAAGGCCGAGAAGCACAAACGCATGAGCGTCTATGCCGTTGGTCCGGCCACCAACATCATTGTCGGGCTGGTCTGCGCATTGCTGTTCTCCTCGGCCATGATGGGTTCGGTGGAACCTGTGCGCGACAATCCCATAATAGTGAGCGTGGCTGAAGATGGCCCGGCAGATATGGCCGGACTGAGCTTCGGTGCGCAGATCCTGATGATCGATGGGCAGAACATAACGACCTACGAGGACTATGCCTCCTTCGCCGCGCCCGATCCAGGCGAGGTGGTCAATGTCACCTATTATTACGAAAATGAAAAAATCACGACCCAGGTGACGTCCGGAGTTGTCCTGACATCGGTATCGAGCGGCTATCCCGCGGATGATGCTGGTCTGGAAGCTGGTATGATCATCTATTCTCTGAACGACACCATCATCCGGTGCAATGATGATTTCACCAGCGCATTGAAGATGACCAAGGGCGGGCAGACAGTGAACGTCACCGCACTTTCGTATGACGCGGACACTGACACGTACGTCCTCGATCCGTCGGTGACCAGCGTGACACTGATGAGCCGCCGGGACTACTACCAGGATGTGAGCCCGGGCTCGATCGACGAGGACTTCGTCGATTACGGGTTCATGGGCATCAACTCCGCCTACATGGGAGCGGGCGTGAACACCCCCGAGGTCATACTCGATCTGCTATCGACCCCTTATGATGGAGCGGACGACGTCAACTCGGTAATAAGCGCCTCGCTGACCTACATCGCCCTGCCGTTCTCGGGCCTGGCTCCTATTCAAAGCCCAGTGACCGACCTCTTCGAAGCCACCGGCTTCTGGGGGAGCCTGCCTGATGGAGTGTTCTGGGTGATGGTCAACAGCGTCTATTGGATATTCTGGATCAATCTGATGGTCGGCATGACCAACGTGCTGCCAGCAGTGCCGTTGGACGGCGGGTACCTGTTCCGTGACGGATTGGACTCCATCGTGAAGCGCTTCAAGAAGGGAGCGTCGGAGGAAGAGCGCATGCGGTACGTCGGGACCATAACCTATGCCCTGGCGCTGCTGGTGCTGTTCCTGATCATTTGGCAGATAATAGGGCCGAGGTTGTGAAAAGACCTATTCACGGCAGATCAGGGTCATCATCGGCTTATCATCTGAAACGTAGTGGTTGCATTCGGGGCACAGCTCGTAGTCCAAGGCGCATATGTTTCCGTACGGGTCGTATATCGCCCCGCATTCCCGACATTTCATCAGCGCGACGAGCAGTGGCCTGAAGCCTTTACATGCGGTGACCCGGCTGCCATCGAAGGAAGTGCACCTCCTTTCCAAGCAATTGTCGCATAGGCTGCGCCTACGAATGTTGACAAGGCGATGCTCGGACACCTGCAGATGCACCATTCGATCGGCTCCTGTCTATCATCTTCTGTTCGGTTCGTACATATACTTTTTGAGGTTCCCTTCTGGGACTTCAATTTAGTAATTTGATGATTAAAAATGAAAAATGTGAAAGGGGTTTGCCTCGGGGTCGCCCCCGCCGACGGCTCGTTCAGGAGATGATGTTGCGCGTCCTCTCCTTGAGCTCTCCCAGTTTCCCCTTGTTCCATCCGGAGGTCTTGGAGAAGAACCCGGTCACCCGGGTGATCCCCTCGACGTTCGGAGAGTGGCAGTAGGGGCAGGTGTCGCTCAGTCCGCGAGAGGTCTTGCCGCAGCTCAGGCAGGAGGTGAACTCCGGGCTGAAGGCGATCTGAGAGTTCTGGGTGTTCTGGAACGTCTTGGTCACGAACGCCGCTAAGTTCTCCGCCGGGGGCTTGTGCTCCCCGAGCCATACATGCGAAAGTGCTCCAGCCTCTACCAGGGGGTGGAACAGTCCTTCCGCCTTGACCCTCTCGATGGCGCTTATTTGCGCTCCCACGTTCAGGTAGGTGGAGTTGGTGTAGTAGATCTCGCCGGAGCTCTTGTTGCCGCGCATGACCGTAGGGGCCTGCAGAGGATAGTATTTCATATCCAGCTTGGCGAAGCGGTAAGCGGTGCTCTCGGCCGGGGTCTGCTCCAGAGGCATCTTGATGCCGTACTTCTTTCCCACTTCCTCGGCATGCTTCTTCATGACCGAGATGACCTTGAGGCCGAACTTGGTGGCCTCCTTGCTCTCGTGCATCTGCTGCCCGGTGTGGTACTGCACCAGCTCGTTCAGGCCGACCATGCCGATCAGGAATGAGGCCTTGTTGAACCGGTAGTACTGCTCGCCGTCCAGATTCATAGTGAGCAAGGCCAAGGGTCCGAACTTGCCCATGCCCAGCAGCTTGCCGATGAACTCGCGCTTCTGCAAGTGCGCCTGGGCTACCATCTCGATCTTCTCTTCCAGCAGGCTGAACAGCTTGGCATCGTCCTGGTGCGCATCGTAGGCGATGCGCGGCAGGTTGATGGTCACGTTCTGCATGGCCGAATACCTCATCTTCCAAGGGGTCTTGGCATCGTTGAGGTCATTTTCGTCCAGCTTGAAGGTCAGGCGGCAGCACTCGGATATCTTGGCGGTTCCGCCGCGGTCGAACACGAAGTAGGTGTTCCCCTTCTCCGTGGCGGTCTGGCATATCTTGTTAAGGAACTCCTCGTGCCCTTCGCTCTTGAAGAACTTCTCGGTCATGTGCACGTTCGGCTTGGGGAAGAAGAACGGCCTTCCCATGGCGTCCCCTTCTAGATACACGTCGAACAGAGCGTTCACGAACCTCTGACTCTCCTCAGCGTAATCTCCGTAGACCTTTCCGGTGAACAGACCGTTGGGGCCGATGGCCTCGACGTTCTGGAAATGGTCAGGTACCTCCCAATACAGGTTTAGGTCACTGAATATAGACTGTCCGCCACGGGCCACGGCCTGCTGAGCGAACTCGAATATCAATATCTGAGCTAGTTGCTTCATCCGAGCGTCGTCCACATTGGTCAGATAGGGTGCCAGGAACAGGTTGAAGGCGTCCCAGCCGATGGCTCCGGCGAAGTTGCCCTGAAGGGCTGCGGAGAACTTGACCACCTGCTCGATCAGCACCTCGGGGTGCTTGGCCGGTTTGGCGATCGATATGGCGTTGGGCAGGTTCAGGCCGAACTTCTTGACGTACTCTATGGACTGACCGCTGCAGTAGGGGCGGTCGATCATACCGAGGTCGTGCAGGTGTATGTCACCGCGCATATGAGCGTCTGCCAGGTCCTGTGAGAATACCTCAAGCAAGGCGAACTCCTTCTTGATCTGCTCTGCCAGTGTGAGGTTGGTGGCCTCAGGGCCGTGAGGAACGTTGGCGTTCTCCTTGTTAGGGCTCATGATGATCTGGCGGGCGTCATAGAGAGGAACGCCCAGGCGGGTATGCTGCCTGCGTATCTTGGCTAGGCCGTACTCCACCAACTTGGCGTTGGTCAATTCGCGGATAAGTGGGGCGGTGATAACATCTAGCTGCAGCTCCCCAATCAGCTTCTCCACTTCCCTCGCTACTATGGCCGCGGCATCTTCGCTGATATCTGTCTCTCTCATCAGGGCGTCGAATATCCTACTCTTGTCCCATTTCTTGATCTCCTCATCGGAGGTGCGTACGAACAATGATATCTCTGTCGATTCTCTTTCGTTGTTCAATCCAGAGCCCGATCTCGAGGCTCTTGAATCTTGGGGGGCTTCTTCACTTTTCATTTTTCTCACGTTCTCAATTAAATGATCCCTTTGTACGTTTAATGAATTAGAAAGGAGGACCTATTTAGAGAGTCCTTTTGCATCCATCCCAACTCGGGGAATATGACATTCACCTTAATGGTTTAAATGAATTTTTGAACTTAATCTGTTAACAATTAACATCCTTAAAATTGCCTACAAACTTTTATTATTACCATATTTGTTACCATATCTGTTAACACATGTTCCACCCAGACAGAGATTTGAAACAGATAATCACCTCAATGCTCTCTGAAGAGGGTCACTCGATCAGTTATCTATCAAGAGAATTGAGTAAACAGGGGTTCGATATGCATCGGCTCACCTTAACTGGTTATCTTCGGGCCATGACTGACCTGAACTTACTTAAGGAAAAGGACGTGCCTCCGGCCAAGATATATACCCCAGTCAAAGGAAAAGAACGAGATATATACCTTAAAATCGCCGAAGAGGCCAAGTTAATAAGGAGAGACCGGTCAGCCGATCTAACTCTGTACTCGCTTTTCAAATTGTTCCGTCGGCCAATATTCAAAGAGGAACTGGAGAGGGCGGGAGTTTTGGACGCCTCCCCCGGAGCCCAGGCGCGAGATGAAGAGATAACGGAAGCGCGCAAGTTCATGTTGAAGATCGGTTTCAAAATTCCCACGAGCAGCAAGGCCTACGTGCCCATCGATGAAGAGCTGGAAGGGGATTATCAGACCCTGCTAACGCAGATACTGATCAATGACGCCGAGGCCACTTACCTCGTGAGGGAAACGAAACAGACCAAACTGGAGTTCTGAGCCTTTGCGAATAATGTATAAATCCCCTGAGGGCTTTTCGGGAGGCATGGACCTGAATGGCCTGGTCGATGCTCTGCGTAATTTCCCAGGAGTGACCAGGAAGAAAAGCATCTCGGACGTGATCAACTTCTTCCCCAAGCAAGCGCAAACCAAGATCCTCGCCTCCTACGGAGAGGACGCGGCAGTGGTGGAAGAAAATGGAAAGCTTCTCCTCCTTGCCGCGGATGGGATCATGCCTGCGCTCATGAGGGCTAACCCATTTTTCGCTGGATATTACGCCGTCCTGGTTAACATTCACGACATATCGGCCATGGGCGGAATGCCTATCGCCATGCTCGACATATTGTCTGTCAAGAACAACCGGGTATGTTCGCAGGTCATGAAAGGCATGGAGTCGGCGGTCAAGAAGTTCGGGGTGCCCATCGTCGGAGGGCATACGCACCCAGATTGCGATTATGACGCCATCGACGTGGCCATCATCGGCACTGCCGAAATAGGGGAGGCCGTTTACAGTCATACCGCTCAGGTCGGGGATGATGTCATCGCGGGAATGGACCTCGATGGTTACTATCCAAACGATCTACCCTTAGCATGGGATACCACCTCCAGAAAGGAAGCCCCCATCCTACGGAGGCAGATGCTGATCATGAACAAGATAGCCAAGCAGGGCCTGATACGTTCTGGAAAGGACATAAGCAATCCCGGCACCCTTGGCACCCTGGGAATGCTGTTAGAGACCAGCGGTAAGGGCGCCGTCGTAGAGCTGGACCGGATACCGCGTCCAGATAAAGTGGATCTTCTGCAATGGCTGAAGTCCTATCAGGGTTTCGGCTACGTGGTCACCTGCGACCCGACCAGTTCGCAGCGCGTGATAGACATGTACGCTTCAGTAGGCATAACCGCCTCGGTCGTCGGCAGGATAACTGAGGAAAAACAGCTGGTCGTGCGCCAAGGCCACGAGTCCGCGGTTATGTTCGATTTTGACAAGGACATCATAACCGGTTGCAAGCCGACCTCCACCGTGGGTTGGGAGTCTGTGGAACTTGGTAAGTGAAAAGTGCTAGGCCATGAAGGTTGCCGCCCGAACCGATAGAAGTGGACCAATCACTGACTCAGCCCCGCTCCCCTTCGAGCGTAGGTAATCCGTGGTAAGGCTGTTCCCGTCAGGGCCTGACCCGTTCTCCACGATCAGAGCAAGGTGTGCCGCCCTCCAGCTGCACCGCGATGCTGCCTCCGACCCCGTAGGACAGGGCCTCAGCGTCAATGATTGGGCTTCTACCGCTCCGGATACGACGTCCCCCACTGTCACCCCCGCATGTCGACGATTACGGTGTATAAGGACACGCCGAACGTCCCGGTCAAGCCTAGCGAGTGGTCTTAATCATACAGCCTATTTAAAAATTCTCCAATGCAATTGAGAAAAAGATCTGATGCCAATCCACCTTCTCAATAATTAAATAGTTTATTTGTTATTTACAGACAATATTTGATTTCAATATCAAATAATGTATTTCAATTTCAAGAGGTTGAGACCCTGGCAATAGTTGAGCGTTTGGAACGGAACGAGGCGGTGTCGAAGGCGCTTAAAGAAGGCAGCTCTCACTTCACGTTCACACCGGAGAGGCGCAGACTGTTCCTTCGAGACCTGATAAACGTGGTCATAGGCCTGGTCATCGTCATTGCCATATGGTGGGCGATCGCCGAGGTCATCATCTTCGTCAAGGGTGCTGACTTCCCCAGACCACTAGAGACCTTCACGGCCTTATGGGACGCATTGATGGGATCGGTGATCAACGGCGAGAGCATCTTCACGCACACCAGCGCCTCCCTCTATCGATGGGGTTTAGGATACATAATTGCCTTGGCGCTCGGAATAGCGATCGGGTTCGTTTTCGGCACTGTACCCCGCTTCCACGAGACTGGCATGATACCGGTTTACATCATGCAGATGATACCCGGACTGGCCTGGGTTCCCATCGCCATGCTGATATTTGGCCTGGGAGAGACATCCACCGTCTTCATAATCCTGGTGACGGCCCTGCCGCCCATCGTCATCAACACCGCCGGGGGCATGAGGCAGGTCCCGCCGATTTATACGCGCGTGGCTCGGATGTCCGGACGGGACAGTTGGGCGCTCTTCTCCAAGGTGCTTTTACCCGGAGCGGCCTTGTCCATAATCAACGGGATGCGGGTCGGGTTGGCCAATGGATGGCGGGTCCTCATCGCTGCGGAGATGGTTGTCGGTGTTTCCGTGGGATTGGGGGCGTCCATCTTCAATTCCCGGTACAGTCTGAACTTCATCGATGCCTTCGTTTGCATCATCGTCATCTGCGCCATCGGTCTGATCATCGAGAAGCTGCTCTTCGTTTGGTTGGAGAACAGGCTGCGGAACCGCCTCGGTCTGGACCGGGAGGACTGAAAATGCTGGCCTCATTGAATAACGTGTCCAAGGTCTTCACCAATCCCCGGACGGGAAAAGGACTGGTCGCTCTGAACGACGTGACCCTGAACGTGGAGGAGGGCGAGTTCCTCTGCATCATTGGACCGAGCGGCTGTGGCAAGAGCACCACCTTGAACCTGCTGGCAGGGTTCGAGTTCCCCACTACCGGCGTGGTGTCCTTCAAGGACGTTCCGATCAAGAGACCTTCCCCGGAACGAGGGGTGGTGTTCCAGGAATCCAGTCTGTTTCCCTGGATGACCGTTCTGCAGAACGTCACCTTCTCCCTGCGCGGTGCGGAGGAAAAGGGAGAGATGCAAAAGATAGCCCTAAAATACCTAGAGCTGGTCGGCCTGACCGATTTTGCACAAGCCCGCCCTAACGAGCTCTCCGGAGGAATGAAACAGCGGGTGGCCATCGCGCGCACCCTGGCCATGGACCCTGACCTGTTGCTGATGGACGAGCCGTTCGGCTCCCTGGACGAGCAGACCCGCAGGAAATTGGACAATGAGGTGCTGGACCTGTGGAAGAAGGAAGGCAAGACCGTGGTCTTCGTCACCCACAGCATCGACGAGGCCCTGATCCTGGGGACGAGGGTGGTACTGATGTCCGCGTCGCCCGGCCGCATCAACAAGGAATGGAGGATCGATGCGCCCTGGCCCAGGGACCCGTCCTCGCCGAGGATGGTCAAACTGAAGGAGGAAATGATACGCGGATTGCAGGTATGCTCCTGCGCCAAGAGCGCTCCGCGGGTGTCGTTCATAAGCTTTGATAAGGAGGTTGGAACAATTGAACAGTAAACTATTGGCAGCTATCGTTGTTGTGATCGTGATCATCTCGGCCGTCGGGGCAGCGTACGTGCTTCTCCCAGCGTCCGATGAGCCCACGGACATCACCATAGCCTATTCCGAGAAGGTCAACTACGAGTCCCTGATGGTAGCGAACGACGAAGGCCTGTTCGACGCGCAAGGCCTCAACGTCACCGCCAAGATTGTGACCGGCGGGATTCAGGCGGCCGAGGCGCTGATCACCGGGTCGACCGACCTGGCGGCCATGGGCGACGCTCCGGCGGTGCAATTGATAACCAAGGGCACCGGGGCCAAGATAGTGGGCCGCTTCATCGGCGGTCCCGGCATGCACCGGTTCATCGCCTATGACGATATCGTGGAACCGAGCGACCTGGAAGGCATGAAGGTAGGAGTGCAGCAGAGCTCCAGCACGCATGGGGCGTTCCTGCAGTGGTGCGAGGCCAACGATGTCAACGTGGACAACATCTCCTTCGTGTTCATGAATCCCCTGGACATCCCCATCGCCATGAGCACCCGGCAGATCGACGCCATGGCCGGCAGCGAGCCCTGGGCGGTGAACACCGAGAACCTGTGCGGCGATGACGTGTACGAGCTGGGCAACTCCTCAGAGCTGGGGAGCACCTTCCCCATAGTCCTGGTCGCTTCGCAGAAGGCGCTCGAGGACAAGGCCGAAGGCATAGAGAAGGTGCTGAAGGCATTGGAACTGGCTGACCAGTTCATCATCGAAAATTGGGACGAGGCCATGATAGACTGCGCCAATCACACCGGCCTGAGCATTGGCGACCAATCCAACTGCAGCGGAGTTCAGTTCTATCAGGTCGGATTCAACGCCACCGACGTGCAGAGCATGACCATGACCGCCATGGTCCTACTGGAGTTCGGCAAGATAAGCGAGATGCCGGTCATAATGGACCACGTGGACCTGAGCTACCTGCCTGAGGACTGAGCATGATCGGCCGGGAGAGGTTCCTATGCGCACTGGAGATGGGATCGCCAGACGCCCCACCGGTGTTCCTCAGGGACCTCACCCTCGGTCTGGACGAGACCGGTTTCAGCACCCCGGAGGTGTGCGCAGGAAACTACGACGCGATGAAGGCCTCCCGTTCCGTGACCGCCTTGCATGGCCGCCTAGGCCAGGACGCGGTGGTGGGATGCATCCATTTCGTCGGTCTGGAGATCGAGGCCTTGGGTGGGGAGGTGAAGTATCCGGAGCGGGGCATCCCCAGCGTCGTCCGGCATCCCTTTCAGGACACCAATGACCCTTCCTTCGTGATGTTGGACATGATGAGGGACCGTCCCTTCCCCCAGGTGATCGATTGCTACCGCCAGGTGTCCAACGAACTGTCCTCGAAGGCGGCCATCGTCTGCAATCTGGAGGGACCGGTGACCAAGGCGGCGCTGCTCCGCGGAATGGAGAACCTGGCCATGGACATGCATTTCGCGCCTGATGTGGCCGCCTCATACGTGCGATACGCCACGGAACTGGGGGAGGAGTATCTAAGGGCCGTGGCGGGGAAGGCCGATATAGACTGCGCCTTCATCGCCGCCGCTTCGGACAACCCCGACATCTTTGGACAGGAGGCCTTTCGAAGATATACCGTCCCGAACCTGTCCCGGTTGAGGTCTGCGGCCCATGGGTTGGCGCTCCCAACGGTCTTCCATCCGCACGGCGACATGAGCTCTACGATGAACCTGCCCTTGATGGACGACGTCCTCTCGACCGGGGTGGAAGGGTTCCAGTTCGCCGAGAGGAACGACCCTGAGGTGTTGAAGACCAAGTGCCAGGGTAAGGTGTGCCTTATGGGAGGCATCGACGCCTTCTCCACGCTTCTGTTAGGTCCGCAGGAAAAGATCGTTCGGGAGACCGAAGGTTTCCTGAGGACCTTCGCCTCTTGGAACGGTTACGTGTTCATGTGCTCCTGCTCTCTGCACCGGGGCATGCCCATGGCTCATGTCGAAGCGCTGATGCGCGCCGTTCGCGAATTTCCTAAGAAAGGCATATGAACCACGGGCTGACATACATTACGTACATGGTCCTCCCGGACGTTGCGGAAAAACCGCCCTGGTTAAGGACCAGGGTCTTGTTCCCAGATCGTTCTCAAGGCATGAGATTCTCCCTCAGCTCGCTGGGCCTGCGTACCGTATGCGATTCCTCGCGCTGTCCCAACCTTAGCGATTGCTGGGGGCAGGGACACGCCACGTTCATGATCCTGGGGGAAAGATGCACCAGGCATTGCCGCTTCTGCGCCGTGCCTTCCGGAAGCCCGTCTGCCCCGGACGAGGGGGAACCTGAGCGCGTGGCCATAGCCGTAAAAAGCTTAAGATTGAAACACACGGTTATAACCTCGGTCACCCGGGACGACCTGGAGGACGGGGGCGCCTCGATATTCGCAAATGTGATCCGCCAGGTCCGATGGATGAACCCTGGTACCACGGTGGAGGTCCTCATACCGGACCTGAACGGACGATGTTCGAGCCTGGAGACCGTGGCGACGTCCGCGCCAGATGTTCTTGGACATAATCTGGAGACCGTACGTTCTTTACAAGGCATACGGGACACCCGAGCGTCCTACGAACGATCATTGGACGTTCTGTCCACGGTCAAAGAGTTGGAACCGGGGATCAGGACCAAGAGCTCGCTGATGTTGGGCCTGGGAGAGGAGAGGGAAGAGGTCATAGTGGCGATGAAGGACCTGCTGGCCGTGGGAGTCGAGATGCTGACCCTGGGACAATATCTACCCCCCGCGGGTTCTTCCCTGCCCCTGGTCCGGTACGTTCCGCCGGCTGAGTTCGAGGGCTTCAGGTCCATGACCGTGTCCATGGGGTTCAAGGGAGTGCGGTCCGGTCCTCTGGTCCGGTCCTCCTATGACGCTTACGATCTTATGATGGAGGCAGGTGCGCGAACATGCTGACCGACGATTTCGACCCCCTGAAAGGGGAGATGTTCAAGATAATGGATGAGGAAGGCAACGTGGACAAGGGCTACAAACCTCGAATGTCCAAGGATCTCATGCTGCAGGCCTACCGCACCATGGTGCTGACCCGCCTGGCGGACGATAAGGCGGTCAAGCTGCAAAGGCAGGGGCGCCTGGGGGCATATCCCCCCAGCAAAGGCCAGGAGGCCAGCCAGATCGGGCCGGCCTTGGCCTTGAAGGAAGAGGACTGGCTGGTCTGGGCCTTCCGGGAGATGGGCAGCCTGCTCTGGAAAGGCGTGCCGCTGAGCACCATCTACATGTACTGGATGGGGAACGAGCGGGGCAACGTCTATCCGGACGGCGTTAAGGTCGTTCCATCCGTAGTGCCAGTGGCCTCGCAGATACCTCATGCCGTGGGCATGGCCTACGCCAGCAGATTGCGGGGGGAGAAGAGAATCACCCTAGCCTATTTCGGCGATGGGGCCACGTCCGAAGGGGAGTTCCATGAGGGCCTGAACTTCGCTGGCGTGCTCCGCACGCCCAACGTCTTCGTCTGCCAGAACAACCAGTTCGCTATTTCCACTCGGCGCCAGAGGCAGACCGCCTCACCCACCATCGCCCAGAAGGCCGTGGCCTATGGCATACCGGGGATATTGGTGGATGGGAACGACATATTCGCCATGTACGCCGCGGCCCAGGAAGCCGTCGAAAGGGCCAGGAAGGGCGAAGGAGCCACGCTGATAGAATCGTACACCTACCGCCTCAGCGACCATACCACCTCCGACGATTGGAGGAAGTATCGCAGCAAGGAGGAAGTAGCCTCCTGGGAGCATAAGGACCCGCTCAAACGCTTCAAGACCTACCTCCTATCACAAGGAGCGCTCAAGGACGATGGACAGATGGAGAAGGAGCTGGCCGAGGTGGTGGAAAAGGCAGCCTCGGAGGCTGAATCAGTTCCCGCCCCTTCCCGTGCGGACGTCTTCGAGCATACCTACGCCCAGATACCTCCTTACCTCAAAAGACAGCTGGAAGGTGATGGCCGATGATGATGAACATGGTTCAAGCCATCAATGCCGCCCTAGCGCAGGAGATGGAACGCGATCCTACGGTAGTGGTATTGGGCGAGGACGTGGGCATCGACGGAGGGGTATTCCGCGTCACCGACGGGCTATTGGTCAAGTTCGGAGAAGGGCGCGTCATAGATACCCCACTGGCGGAGGCGGGGATTGCAGGCGTGGCCATCGGCATGGCCATGAACGGGCTCAGACCGGTGGCGGAGATGCAGTTCATGGGCTTCTCCTACCTGGCGCTGAATCAGATGATCAACCACGCCGCGCGCATGCGTAACCGGACCCGGGGGCACATCACCGTGCCCATGGTGCTGCGCATGCCCTACGGTGCCGGCGTCAAAGCCTTGGAGCATCATTCGGAGAGCACCGAGGCCTTGTACGCCCAGATACCGGGGCTCAAGGTGGTGGTGCCCTCTACGCCCTTGGAGGCCAAAGGTCTCCTTACCTCGTCCATCCGGGACCCGGACCCCGTGGTGTTCCTGGAGCCCACTCGCTCCTACCGCATGCTCAAGGAGGAGGTGCCGGAGGGCGAGCATGTGGTGCCGTTGGGGAAGGCCCGCATCGTTCAGGAGGGCGACGACGTCACCGTGGTCGGTTGGGTGGCCATGATCCCCCTCATCCAGAAAGCGGTGGCCGATTCGAAGAGCTCGGTGGAGGTGATCGACCTGAGGACCATATCCCCCATGGACTCGGACACCGTTGTGGGATCGGTGCGCAGGACCGGAAGGGCGGTGGTGGTGCACGAGGCCCCGCGGTCCTTCGGCCCAGGGGCGGAGATGGCCGCCCGCATCTATGAAGGGGCGATATTGAAACTGGAAGCGCCGGTGGAGCGGGTCACCGCGCCGGACATTACGGTACCATTGCCCAAGGGCGAGGACCATTATTACGTGAACGAAGGCATGATCAAGGCAGGGATCGAACGCACTTTGAGGTTCTAGGTGAGAAAGATGGCCATGGAGTTCAAGTTCCCGGACCTGGGCGAGGGGATCGCCGAGGGAGAGGTGAAGAGATGGTTGGTCAAGGAGGGCGACACCGTCGCCAAGGACCAATCGATAGCGGAAGTGGAAACGGACAAGGCCGTGGTGGAGATACCCTCGCCGGCGGCCGGCAAGGTCCTCAAGCTCTATCATAAGGAAGGGGAGCTGGTCCAGGTAGGCCAGGTGCTGGCGGTCATCGGGGCCGAAGGGGAGGATGGGGCGATCAAAAAGGATGTCGAACCTGAAGAGCGACCTCCCTCCGTTTCCGTGGTGGGGGACCTTCCCACCGAGGAGGTGGTGGTCTCGTCGTCCACGGTCAAACGTACGAACAGGGATGTCCTGGCCATGCCGGCGGTGCGCCGTTCGGCCCGGGAGAAGAACGTGGACCTGACCCAGGTGAAACCGAGCGGCGCCCAGGGGCAGGTCTTGGAACCCGACCTGGAAAGGAAGGCCGCGCCCAGGACCGTGCCCAAGTTCGACATCTATGGTTACGTGGAACGAATACCTATGCGGGGGATCAGGCGCACAACGGCCAAGCGCATGCTGGAGTCGCAGCAGAAGGTGGCCGCGGTCACCAGCATGGAGCAGGCCGACGTCACCCGTCTGGTGGAGATCAGGGAGAAATTGAAGGTGACGATGAAGGAGAAGCGCGGAGTGAACCTCACCTACATCCCTTTCATAATTACCGCCCTGGTCCGGGCCTTGAAGGCCCATCCCCTCCTGAACTCCGTGATCGACGACGATCGAGAGGAGCTGGTGGTCAAGAAGTACTACAACATCGGCGTGGCCGTGGCCATCGAGGACGGGCTCATGGTCCCGGTGATCAAGGCCGCGGACCAAAAGACGCTGTGGGAGCTGGCCGAGGAGGTGGCCTCCCTGGCCAAGAGCGCCCAGGAAAGGAAGGTGGACCTGGCCGACCTGAAGGGCGGCACGTTCAGCATCACCAACTATGGAGTGTTCGGAGGGACGTATGGCACGCCCATCGTCAACTACCCGGAGACGGCCATACTGGGATTAGGGCGCATCATGGACGCGCCGCTGGTCGTGGACGGCAAGGTGCAGGTGCGCAAGGTGCTTCCCCTATCGCTCACCTTCGATCACCGGGCCTACGATGGCGCCGTGGCCGCCAAGTTCCTGAAGGACCTGGTCAACCTGCTGGAGAACCCGGAGCACCTGCTGATGGAGGATTAGAGACCGCGCATCCAATCCGCGTTCGAGTACCTTTCCCGGGAGATAAGCTCCGCCCGGGCCAGTTCGTCCTGGGTCAGGTCGCCGATGTACCACTGCTTGTTCATAATGAAGGCGTTGGCCATGGCCGCCACCACGAACTCCCAGGGGACCTTTTTCTGCTCCCGTACGCTGGTGACCCGCTCGGCCGGAGCCTCCAGGCCCTGCGCCCTTGATTTCTCCGGCGGTACTCTGAGCACCGAGAACATTCGTATCCGGTCCAGATCGAACATCAGCGTCCCGTGCTGCAGGAATATGCCCTGACGGCGGGACTGGGCGCTGCCGCTGATCTTCTTGCCGTTGACCATCACGTCGTTGATAGGTTCGAAGGTACTATCGATCCCGATCAGCTTGAGGGCGTTCACCACCCAGCCTCCGATCTCCCGATAGGCCTCATTGATGTCCTGGGGCATCATCTCCTCCGGGCAGATGACGCTGTAGGTGACCTCCTTCCCGCTGTCATGGAACACCGCCCCGCCGCCAGTGCTGCGGCGCACCACGTCCACGCCCAGCTTCTGGCACTGTTCCATGTCCACGACCTCCTCCAGGTCCTGGAAGCGGCCGATGCTCACCGCCGCCGGCTCCCAGCCGTAGAACCTTATGGTCGGTCCGGCGATGCGGAACTTGACCGCTTCGGCGATGGCATCGTCCAGGGCCATGTTCGTGGCGGCGTCGTTGGCCTCGTAACGCAGAAATCTCCATCTGTCCTTTAACATTTCAATCCCCTGAGCAGATAGGCCAGGTCGGCCGAGGCGAACCCCACTGCCCGGTATCCTTTTTCATCCATGAATTGGGCGACGGTCGCTTCTGGATCGTCGAGCTGCCAGACCGTTGCGGATAGCAGGAACGATTCCAGCTGGGTCAGTCCTTCCTCAGGGTAGAAGAAGAAATCTCCCTGGAGGCGCATACCTTTCACCTTACCGTCCTGGCATTCCACCTTCAGAACCAGGGTCTTGCCCCCGGCCACCCGCACCCTCCTTTCCAAGACGTTCATCCTTTTGCCCAGGCCTTGAGCTTGTCCAGGTCGATGCGGCCGCCGCACAAGGCCTTGTTGGTCATCTCGTTATAGAAGGCCGGGACGCCCAGGTCGCCGCCGCACGCCGGAGAGATGGTATCGGCCAGCGAGCGCATGAGCTTGGCGTTCTCCTCATTGTGCCAGACCTCCAGGTGGACCAATTTAATACCGCTTTCCGCCTCGAACTGTTCCACCACAGGCGCCAGCTTGCGGCAGTGGGGGCATTCCTTTCCATGGAACCAGATCATTCTTTTCTCGTTCATTGTAGATCCCTCTTTACGAAAAGTCCGCACCAGCATTCCCCGGTCTCCTTGTAGACCGGTTGTTTCAGGAAGTTGCACGGACAAATAAGGTTCAGGTCCTTCTGGCGGTCACCGGTGGTTATGCGGCAGGGGCAATAGCGCTGACCCCGGTTATGCAGGTTCTCCAGCACGCCCTGGGACAGCAGCTCCACCTCGTCAGTCTTGTCGGTCAGCCTTATCGTGGGGCTCTGGTCGGAGAACTGTTTCCAGGCGGCCACGACATCGGTCTTGCTCCCTATGGCCGGGTTCTCCTTGCCCATTATATCCATGGCCTCGTTCATGTCCGAACGCACGAAAGCGTGCCTGGCCCCGCAGGTGGGACAGACCTCCGGCGGCTTGTTCCCTATGTGGACATCGTTGCAGACGTGGCATCTCCATATCAGCTTCATTCGCTCAACCCCGTATGGTGTATCGAACAGGTGATAGATTATTTTCACCAACCGTCGCGGTGCACCCTTTCACCGTCAAATCGGTCCAGGTCCTTCTTCTCTTCATCAGGGTGCCCGATGGGCACCAAAGCGAAGGGTATGATGTTCTCCGGCAGCCCTATCACACGCCTCAGACCGCGCACCCGGTCCTCGATAGGATATATACCGAGCCAGACCGCGCCAAGTCCCAGCTCCACCGCCATTATCAGCATGTTCTCCGTGGCCGCGGCACAGTCCTGCACCCAGAAGCCCGGATATTTTTCCAACGTGGGGTCTCCACAGACCAGCACGACCACCGGGCATTGCTTGAGCATCTGGGCGTACGGATGCACCTTCATGATCTCCCGCATGACGTCCTTGTCCCGGATGACCACGAAATGCCAGGGGCGTTCGTTTCCGGCCGAGGGAGCGGCCATGGCCGCCTCCAGGACCTTGTTCACATCCTTCTCCTCCACATCCTGCGCGGTGTAGCGCCGGATGCTGCGACGATTCAGAATGGGGTCCTTCCTCATCGTGTGGAAAAGAGAGCCACCTGGTCATATAACTATCGAGGAGGTGCGAAAAAATGATATGGAGCTACCCACTACGCTCACCCATGCAGGGAATCGATGATCTGATCTACGCAACCACGTTGCTGTTCTTCATCTTCGATCCCTTCGCCACCGTGCCCATGTTCATAACCCTGACCAAAGGGCAGAACGAAAAGGACCAGAAGGCCAGCGCCAACAAGGCGGTGCTCGTGGCCGGACTGCTGTTCGTCATATTCGCCCTCATAGGCGCCCAGTTGCTGGATATGTTCAGCATAACCACGGACGCCTTCCGCATCGCCGGCGGCATAGTGCTGTTGCTCATGGCCATGGAGATAATCTTCTCCCTGTCGTTGAGCAAGAAGGAGGATACCAGCGTGGCCTGGGTCATCATCGCCACCCCTTTGCTCAGCGGGCCTGGTGTGATCACCACGGCCATCCTGCTGGTGCACATATACGGCCACTTCACCGTGCTCATCGCCGGGGTCATCAGCCTGGCGGTCACTTGGGGCATCATGAGGAACTCCCTGCTCATCTCCCAGAAGGTGGGGAACAACGCCATCGAGGTCTTCTCCAAGATCATCGGACTGCTGCTGGCGGCCATCGCCGTGGAGTTCATCATGAGAGGCGCGGTGGACTATGTCCTCAACAACCTGAACCTGTCCTTCCTGCTTCCTCTGGTATGATGCGTTCATGCAAAGTTTTTTATTTATCGTGCACAGACGAGGGTCAAGGTGATGGCATGGCAGACTGCAAGAAGTGCGACAACGGCCTGGAATCCTTCCAGATGGACGAGACCCCCAAGCTGACGGTCAAGGGACGAGAGGTGGGGATCAACGCCTTGGACGAGATCATGAAGGAGATACGGTCGCGCGGTCTGCAGGAGCCTGAGCTGGGAAACGAGCTGCTTGAAGGGGTCAAGCACCGGGACTATGTTCCTCCGTCCATGGAGAAGGATTACCGCGCCGCCCTTCTCCAGGATTACCAGCGCCGCTTCGGTTGAGCGCCGACGACACCGCGAGGAATCTGTAGCTAATGATGTGATCCTATGACCAAATGCACAATATGTAAGAGCGATCAAGCCCCGGCCAGGACCGGCCCGGTCAAGATGACGCCCCTCAACGTTGGTGATAAGGACCTGCGCCTGGAGATCGATGAGGCGCACCTCAGGATATTGGATATGTCGGTCCATATGCTGGGGTATGTGAACGCTTACCGGGCCCTGTCGGAACTTCCCGACTACCTGGGAAGGCGAAGGACGCGCTATGCCATGGTGCTGGTCATGCTCGACGAGCTGGCATCATTGATGGAGCTCATGAAGGAGTGCGAGCGCGGGGTCACCGAGCATTCCGCGGAGATCTTCATAGAGGACTATTTCTCCCTCGGACGGAAGCAGGAGGGAATACAGCGCGTGCTGGACGAGATCGGCAAGTCGGAGGTCCTCTTCCTCAAGGTCAAGCAGAACTTCGGAAGGGAGCCTTCGGACATCGATTTCACCTTCTTCAAGGACCAGTTCCGCTACTCGGAAGGCAGCATGTTCCCCATGGTGGAGAAGGTGCTGCGCTACGACTGGAGCTGCGAAGGTGAACCTCTGCCCTCGGAAGAGGAGATCGAGATGCTCTTTACGGCCATAGAGCTCCAGGTGAGGGGATCGGCCGAGTTCAGCCATCAATGGGCCAGGGCCAACGAGTACGGCATCGATTTCAAGATAGAGACCCGCTACGGCAAGGATGGAGTGGACAAGCGCAAGGAAAAAGGTTATTGGGTGACCGCTCCTCTATAGTTCCGAGGGCACGCATGGGCGAGATCAGGGAGGTCAGCGACGAACTGTTCCAGGACCTGCTGAGGAGGGAGAGGGGCTTCATAGTCCTGGAGTTCTGGTCTCCGGGATGCTCCGTATGCAAGCAGGTGGAGCCGGAGGTGCTGCAGGCCCAGAAGGACCTGGGCCCGTCCACGCTCTTCATGAAGATAAACACCGACCACAACACCGCCCTGGCCGCAAAGTACCAGGTCACCGGGACCCCCACCTTCGTCTATTTCTGCAAGGGCCAGAAGGTGGGTGGGGCGATAGGGTACATCAACGCCACGGTGCTTCGGAACACGGTCAAGGACCTGGTCCGGCATTCGATCAACTGCCCGGTGGGGAAGCGGCCGCCCTACGAGATGGACGGCTACGGCTGAGCATTTATTTATGACGGTGCCAATCACCGTCCCATGTGGGAACCTCTGTCCGTTGGGTCCTGGAAGGCGCGCGGCAGGTCCGATCTGAACGCGGTCTTCCCGGCGGTCGACGACATAATCAAGCTGGTGGCCGACGACGGCGATGCCGCCGTAAAAAAACTGACCGCCCGTTTTGACAAGGTGGAACTTACGGACCTGCGGGTCTCGGACGAGGAGGTCAGAGAGGCCTACTCCAAGATCGACGCTGAGCTGCTGGACGCCCTGAGGTTCGCCAAGGACAGGATCGAATCGTATCACCGGCGGCAGAGACCGGACGACGTCAGCCTGGTGAAGGAGGGCGGAAGCGCCCTGGGCTGGAAGTATTCATCCCTGGAATCCGTGGGAGTCTACATTCCTGGAGGGCGCGCCTCCTATCCCAGCACCGCCCTGATGTGCGTGGTGCCGGCCAAGGTGGCTGGAGTGCGCACCGTCATCGCCTGCACCCCTCCGCCGGTCCACCCACTGACGTTGGTAGCCTTGGACATGGCCGGCGCTGACCGCATCTTCAAATGCGGAGGCGCGCAGGCCATCGCCGCCATGGCCCTGGGCACGGCCACCGTCCCCAAGGTGCAGAAGATCGTGGGGCCGGGGAACATCTACGTCACCGCGGCCAAGGTACGCCTGCGGCAGGAAGTGGAGATGGACTTCCCGGCCGGGCCCAGCGAGATAGCCATCCTGGCCGATGATAGCGCCCGGCCGCAGAACGTGGCCGCGGACATATTGGCCCAGGCGGAGCACGACCCGCACTCGGCCTGCGCCCTGATCACCAGCGACCGGCTACTTCCTAACAAGGTCTGGAAGATCATCGAGGAACGTTTGTCGGAAAGTCCTCGGCGGGAGATCATGCTCAGCTCGCTGAAGAACAGCGGCTACATCATCACCGCGAACATTGAGGAAGGGGCGGAGGCGGTCAATCAGCTGGCCCCGGAGCACCTGTCCCTTCAGGTACGGGACCCCCTCTCGGTGCTGTCCTTGATAAGGAACGCCGGGGCCATATTCCTGGGGCACGATTCCCCGGTGGCCTGCGGCGATTATACCACCGGTACGGACCACGTGCTTCCGACCGCGGGGAACGCCGCGTTGCACTCCGGACTGGACGTGCTGCACTTCATGAAACGTTCATCGGTGCAATTCCTCGATAAGGAATTGTTGGAAAAACTAGCCCCCGCCACCATCATGCTGGCGGAGACGGAAGGTTTGCACGCGCACGCCGATTCGGTGCGCGTGAGGTTGAAAAAGTGAGGGGTTTCAGACCATCTTGGAGCCGGCAGAGTAGTTGGCGCTCTGGTTCCAGACCTCTTTCACTTCGAAGACCCAGACGCCGTTAGCCTTCATTCCCATCTTCGATAGCTCGGCGTTCATGCCGTCGAAGATCGGTCCGGAGGTGACCAGGTCCTTTACCTTGGCCCTGATCTCATAGGATTCCAACTTGCTTCCGGCGAGTATGGAGACCATCTCTCCCTTGACCTTCATGTGCTCCAGGTTCTTTCCCGTGCGCTTCATTAGTATGGCGCCGATGATGAGAGTGTCCGGGGCGGGAGCCTTTATGCTTCCAGCCTGGATGATGTGAACATCGCCCTTGTCCGATTTCGTCGCTATGACCCTGACCGATGCGGGGTCGTTTATGACCTTCATTACTGCTTCCGGTATTGCTACCATATCATTCACCTATCCCTGAATGAGTTTTAGGTGTTATAAAACATCGCAACAATGCCATGACCCCTGAACATCTGGCCCCGCTCGAACGGCCAGCAACACATAATGACAAGTATGACCTATTGAGTCATTATAATGACCTTTACGCTGGTAGAAACCCACGCTGTCTCATGGAGACCACGGCCTGCCGCAACGCCGCCTCGGTCTTGACCTCTATAAGCACGGACATGTCTCGCTCCCTCGCCATGTTCAAGAAGCGGGGGCAATCGATCTGGCCGGTGAAAGGCAATTGATGATCGCTCTTGCCGTCATAATCGTGGAAGTGCATGTGCCACAGTCGGTCGGCGTGGGCCAGCATGAAATCCTCTTCATGGTGCTGGGCGCGGGCGTCGTGACCGATGTCCCAGCACAGCCCTACGGACTCCAGGTCCAGCACCGATTCCGCGGCTCGGCGCATGAAGGGAAAGGCGAAATGCCCGGTGTTCTCCAAACATATTCTTATTCCCAGTCCGGAGGCCAAGGCGGAGAGCTGTGTCAGGGAGTCGTTCAAGGAGTCGATGTACTCGCTTAGATACCTCTCATACACCCAGACCTGGCGATCGGGCAGGGTGAAGTGCACCCCGGGATTCAGGTGCAAGTTCAGGAGGAACACCCCGTTCTTCGCCCCCCAGCGCAGGGCGTCCTCACACCTCGATATGTGCCCCTGACGAACGGACGGATGCAGCGAGCCCAGGTCCAGCTCGTCGTGCAGATGGATGCTGAAGCGCATCCCTTCCTTCAACGCGCCCTTCATGTCCCGGGAGCTGATGTTTTCCGGGAACGAGTAGGGCAGGTTCATGTTGAGCTCCACGAAGTCCAGCCCTAGCTCCTTGCACAGCTCCAGGTTAGGTCTGAGTTCCTGGTATTCGATCAACGCCGGCATGCCAAAGAGGTGCATCTGTTCCCTCAACCAAGGCATTAGTAGATAAAACGAGTGGAATCACTTGCACAACAGGGCTCGGCGTTCCTGCCTTACCTCTTCCCGACCATAGTAGCGTTTGCTTACGGTCCGGACCCATTCAAGCTCCAGATGCATGTCCGGAAACAGGGAGGCCGCCTCCCCCTCCTGGAAATAATGACAGATGATGCCGTTGCCCCTTTCGAAGGTCCTTTCCTCGATCTCCCGGCCTTTACCGAAGCGCATGTCCCCGTCCCCGAACACGCTCAGGTAGAGGCGACCATCATCGCTCAGTACCCTAACGATCTCCTTAGCCGCCTTTTGCCTTTCCGCCAGCATTAAGTGTCCAAAGAGGTGAGAGGCCGTGATGCAGGGCAGGCAGCGGTCCTGGAACGGCAAGGCGGTCACATCACCTTGCAGCAACGGCAAGGAATGCCACCTCCGGCAGGAAAGCAAGGCCCGGCGGGAGAAATCCAGCCCGATAGGCTCCGTTCTGGATGAAAGCGCCGCCAGACCTTTTCCGTTGCCCACGCCTAGCTCCAGGACCTTGCCTTCGAAGGGCAGAACGACGTCCGGTCCCCTTTTCCAGAGCCGGTCGTCCCTCTCGTATAAAAGGTCCCAGCTATCCTTTTGGCTCATTCCCGGCGAAGCTCCAGGTGATAGTAGTTCTCGTCGCTGTATCCTTTCTCCCGCACGAAGCCGGGGAAGTATGAGGGAGCTACTTCCATTGGCACCCTCTCGTGAAGAGGCGGCCCTCTCTCGGTCTGCCTGGCCTGCCAGTCCACTAAGGTAATCCGTCCGGCAGGGCGCAATACCCTGACTATTTCCGCGGATAGCTTGCCCTTGTCACTGACCTCGTGGAAGACGTTCAACATGACCACCCGGTCCAACGAGGCGCTAGGAAGCGGTATCTCCGGAAGCTTGGCCTTGACCAGCTCGATCCTCTTCGATCCGCCGTCCCTTTCCCGGAGGCCGTCGAGCATATCCTGCTGGAAGTCCAGGGCGATGACCTTAGCCCCGGCATCGGCCAGCGGTATGGACAGATAGCCCACGCCCGCCCCCAGGTCCGCGATGGTCTCTCCGGTATGCACCTGCATGCGCTGCAGGATGACCTCGACCGGCTGTCGGCGACGGCGGTCCTCGTCCACCAACCTGTGCTTCTCCGAAGCGGGGAACTGCGACGGTTCTGGGTTCATGATATTGACCATCCAACAGGCGATATTTCAATCATCCTCAGCCGGGGCGGGAGGCTTGCGCACCTTCTTCAGCTCCGTGCCTCCGACCTTCTTAAGCTTCCCGCTCTCCAGAGCCCACTTGTAGTTCTCCAGCTCGACCTTGGCGATGGTGACCTTGTCCCCCGCTTTGTACGTAACACCGTTGCTCCAGTCCTTGAAACCGGCCACGGCCTTGTAGACATCGGCCACCTCTAGGCCCTGGGCGAACTTCTGTCTGCCTTTCATCTCCGAATAGGTGCCGTTGAACACCGTGAGCTTGCCATCGCGAAGCTCGCCGACCTTGGTGCAGACCGCGTCCAGCAGATAACGGTCGTGGGTCACGATGATCATGGAGCCGGTGTATTCACGCAGGGCCGCCTCCACCGCCTCCTTGCTGGGTATGTCGAGGTAGTTCGACGGTTCGTCAAAGATGAGCAGGTTCTTGTGCTGGGCCAGAAGCATGGCCAGGGCCACTCTGGCCCTTTCGCCCCCGGAGAGGGTGCTTATCGGCCTCTCCACATCCTTGCCGGTGAGCAGCAGGCGCGCCAGTATAGCTCGGGCTTCGCTGGATTGCTGCCCCAGGGTCTTCTTCATCTGCTGCTCCGCGGTGAGGTCCTGTTCCAGCTGATCGTGCTCCTGGGCGTAATAGCCGACCTTCACCCCCGGAGAGACGTGCAGCTCTCCCAGGTAGGGCAATTTGGATTGCAGCGCTTTGAGCAAGGTGGTCTTCCCGCTGCCGTTCGGCCCAAATATTCCCAGCTTGTCGCCTTTCATTATCTCCAAGTTCAGCTTGTCCAGTACCTTGCGGTTCCCCCGAGCCACCACCAGGTCCTTGGCGGTGATGACGTTCCGGCCCGATTTCCCCAGGGCGTATATGCGGACCTGCAGGTCCTCCTCCTCCACAGGGGGGTCCGGGACCTCTATCCTCTCGGCCATCTTCTCCCGGGTCTTGTGTATCGACTTGAACTTGTACTTGACATGCAGCTCTTCGGCGATGCGCTCCTGCCGTCCCTTCTCCCGCGACGCCTTGTCGTAAGCTTGCATCAACCGTTCCCGGTCCAGGGCCTTCTTCTCCATGAAGATGGTGTAGTTGCCCGAATAATGAGTGAGCTTACCGTCCTCCAGCTCGATGATGCGCGTGGCTACGTTATCCAGGAAGTAGCGGTCGTGGGAGATGATTATCACGGCGCCCTTGAGCTTGAGCAGCTGGTCCTCCAGCCATTCCACGGTCTCGATGTCCAGGTGGCTGGTCGGCTCGTCCAGGAATATCAGGTCCGATTGCCCGGCTATGGCCAGCGTCCGGGACAGCATGACCTTGGTGCGCTCGCCTCCGCTGAGCTCCCCCATCTTCCCCTGGGCCTTGTGCTCCAGGCCAAAGCCCTCCAGGATGTCCAGGGCCTTGCCCTTGGTCTGCTGGGGGGAGATGCGCAACAGTTCGTCCTGGACGGAGGCGTATTCCTCCGAGAGGGCGTTCCAGTCGGTGTCGGGATCGCCGCCGGAGGCCATCACGGCCTCGATCTCCGCGGCCCGCCTGTTCAGTGGCGCCGCTTCCTCGCTCAGCACGCCTACGGTGGAGTCCACCGAGGCCGAATGGTCAGCTTCCACGAACTGGGACAGATAGCATACCTTGCTGGTCCGGAGCGTCAGGGTGCCTACGTCCGGCTTGATATGCCCCATGAGCAGCTTGATGAGGGTGGTCTTTCCGGCCCCGTTGCGGCCTACCAGCCCGATGCGGTCCCCCATCTCGATCTGGAGGTCCACTTCCTTGAGGACCTGCTTGGGACCGAAGGCCTTGCCCACCGCTTCCGCTTTCAGGAGCATGACGGGTCAATAGCCACTAGTGCTTAATTCCTTTCTCATATGGAGACGATCATGCCGTCCTTGGAAACGGTCAGCACCCCCGGATGGCGCTCCTCGATCTCCTCCCGGTCGTGCATGGTCGGGTACTTGAAGGCGTCGAAGTGAGTGAGCACCAGGCGTTTGGCCTTGGACTCGTTCTTGATATTTATGGCGTCCTCCGGTGTCAGGTGAGGCCACAGGTCGCTGCTCTCCCCGGTGCGGAAGGCGCTCTCGGTTATGAGCAGGTCAGCGTTCCTGGCCAGCTCTACGGTGTTCTTGCACGGGCCGGTGTCGGTGCAGAAGGCGATGGACCGGCCGTCCAGCTCCAGGCGGTAGCCGAGGCAGGGAGAGGAATGGAACAGCAGGCGGGAATGGAAGTTGAAGGGGCGGTCGTGCACGCCCTCCTTCACTTCCATGAAATCGATGTCGTAGGGGATGAGCCCCAGAGGCACAGAGTACGGTTCCCTCAACAGCTCCTGGAGGATGTTGAAGGTCCCTATCAGCCCTACGATGGTCAGCTTGTTCTTGAAACGGAAACGGGCCAGCTGGTGCAGGCCGATGAGGTGGTCCAGGTGATGGTGGGAGAGCATGATGACCGTGGGCTTCGATAGGTCGGCGTAGCGGTCCAGCTTGTGCAGGCCGCCTCCGGCGTCCAGGACCACGTTGAGGTCCTTGGCCCGGACCAGGACGCTCAGTGTGTTCCCCGTGTCGGTGTCGTACCAGCCGTTGGTGCCCATGAAGACTACGTCCATTTGACCCCCACGTAAGCTATGTCGCTAAGGGCCATAAATAACCATTCGGCGCTTTCACACGTAAGTTATTAGGGAGGATTCGTCATTTTCCGCCGCATGAACGTAGACGAGACCATCCTTTTCAGGCAGATATTGGAAGAGCTGAAGGCCCAAAGCCAGTATCTGTTCGACATCAGGAAGCGCCTCGACGAATTGGATAAGAAGGTCGCCCAAAACGTTGAGTCGACTCCAAAGCTGAAATGACCGGGGTGAGAAAATGAACGGCGAAGGTAGATTGGCCATCGTGGGCTGTCCAGTGCTGGAAGACGAGATAATCTACCTGCTCTCCAACGATATGGAGCTGAAGGACGTCTTCGTGGTGGAGGACGAGCACTCCCGAAATCTCATACGGAAATTAAGCCTGGTCAGGCCTGAGATCCAGAGAGTGAAGGAATCCCAGGTGAACGAGCTGCCTTCCAGCGAGGGCCGCAGCGTCCTGGTCTGGATGAAGTCCATGGGGCTGCACGAGGAACCAAAGGAGCTGGGGGCGGAGGTGGCCCGCACCGTGAAACTGCTGGATGGAAGCTGCTCGGCCATACTACTGTTCTATGGGCTATGCGGGAACGCCTTCAAGAACATGAACATCCTGTTCGAGGACGTGCGCACGCCGGTGCTCATCCTGACCGATGAGCAGGGACAGATAGTCGACGACTGCATCGCCGTGCCCTTGGGAGGCACTGACGGTTACCTGCGTCTTTTAAAAAGGTACGCCGGCGTCTTCTACATGACCCCGGCCTGGGCCGAGAACTGGCCGGACCTGATCAAGAAGATGGAGATCACCCGTGGCACCGACATGACCAACCTCGATATGCTGAAGATGCTGTTCGAGATGGCCGGGTACAACCGAGTGCTGCGCATCGATACCGGCCTGGGGGACCGAGAGAACTTCCACGCCCACGTGAGGGAGTTCAGCCAGGAGTTCAACTTCAAAGAAGTGGACCTGGAGAAGGAATTCGTATCCACCAAGGTCAGCGAGGACGCTTACCGCAAGTGCCTGGATATAGTAAAGAACGGAAAAAATAGTAAAGAGAAAGGGTTTCAGGCCGAACCTAGGCTTTTTTCCTAAGGGCTAGCACCAGTACGACCACTGCCACTACCAGGGCGATGATGGCTATGATCATCACGATCATAAGGTTGGTAGCCATGGCCTCCAGTCTATCATTGGCGTCGGCCAGGTCGTTCTGCAAGGCCTCGTTCTGGTCCTGCAGATCGGCGACGGTCTCGTTCTGCGCATCCAGCTGCTCATAGACCGAGGCTGAGTGCACGAATGTCAGCGGACCTCCGAAACCTGAAAAGCTATAGTCGCCCCAAGGATAGTCCGCGGGCCTGAGCTCGGAGAACATGACGTCATAATCCCCTGACGGCAGGCTCTGCGGCACATCCACGTAGAAGTACGCCGGACCACCCCCCTCAACGCTGCCCGTGGCCTCGGACATAGCCACGACATTCCCGTCTGCATTGCGGATCTGTACGCTGGCGGTCAGAGAGTCATAGGGGGCGAAGGCGAAGTTGAAGTCCGCGATCACCATGATCTGCTCGCCGGTCATGATGTCCCTGCCCTGTGGGAACCACTGCGACTGCAGGTCCATGACCTTGATCTTCTCAGCGTTCGCCGTGGTCTCTCCGACCGGCTCATCGATCGAATATCCTCCGATGACGAAGATGTTGCCTTCCTCGTCCACACCTACCGAGTGGTATTTCCGGTCCTGGTCCATGTCGGGCAGGACGACCGACTTGCCATCGAACGGGTTGTAACAGTACCCATCATAACTGGTATATCCGCTGGTCCCCCAAGCACTATTTCCGCGCCCTCCGCCGATCAGGTATATCTGACCGTCGGGTCCGATGACCGCGTCCGTACCCGCTATATCCACTGGCAAGGTCCAAGAGGAGGTCCACCAGTAATCATCGCTGATATCAAAAAACATAATGGTATCGTAGGTGTCAGAGGCATCGCTGTTCCCTCCGCCCATATACATGATCGTGTCGTCATTGATGGCCAAGGCGCTTCCCGCGTATATCTCGGTCGGCAGTGAGGGTCCGATGCTCCAGGAATCTGCGACAGGGTCGTATATCTGCATCAGATCTTTGATGTGCACCACATCGCTCTGATTGTTGCCTCCGATGACATAGATCAGTCCGTTAGGCATGGCCACCGCCTCGGTGATGGTCAGCGCCTCAGGCATGGCCGCACCCAGGGACCATGAATCGCTCACTGGGTCGTATATCTGGACCTCGGGCTGGAAGATGTTGGGAATGCTATCGTTCTTCCCTCCGAAGACATACACCTTATCATCTAGACCTATGGCGGCCGATCCCCCGGCCACACCCACTGGCATGTCGGCCAGGCTGGTCACCACCTCGGTGCTGAGGTCGTACAACGTAACGTTATCAGTGGGCAGGGCTGACACACCGCTTCGCCCACCGATTATGTACAGTTGATAATCGTCATCCTGCACCGAGGCCGCCAGATATGTCGGATATGGCAAGGGGGCGGCCGTCTGCCATTCCGGCTCTGGCACCGCCGCTGAGGCGTTGTCAACTGATACTGCGCCTGCGGATAAAAGGAAAAGCGCAGCAAGCAAAATGCAAGCTAATCGTGTTCGTAAAATCATATCAATTCCTCCCGAAGGACAGGTTTTTCACTTACCTGCTTGATGAAATTATTTTTCTGAGCATTATAAAATCATTTCTGTACGGCTATATACAAATGAACTGAACCGGGTCAGAGGGATGCTATATGGGTATTGATGGATCATCGCTGAATAGCGTCCAACGATAATTGATATAGGAATATCTCAGAACAAGATAAGTAAAAAGGAAGTGGTTTGCAAATTGCTTTGATGGTTTAGAACCTGTCCTTCGGCTTGTGCTTCTGGAAGCAGTCCCTGCAGTATACAGGCCTGCCCTCAGTCGGCTTGAAAGGCACTTGAGTCTTTGCTCCGCAGTCGGAACAAACTACATCGTTCATCTCACGGGGCCCGTCGTTTCTGGGGCGGTTGTATCCGCCCGTCCTCTGTCGTCCGTACATTACTAATCTACCTATTTTAGTTAGCAAAGATCAGCTGACCCTTGTAACAAAATATGCGAGGCAGTTCCTACTATTTATATTAAACACTTTAATATGGAATAAATATAAATGGATGTCTGGCCAGGGGCCGGCTCGATGATCTTTCGCTTTGTTTGACATTTTCTCCGGGGAAAATGATATCTATCCCCTGTTATCCTTGTTAAAATCATGAAAAAGATAGCCCCCAACAAACAGCCTTTGACCGATAATTTCGGCAAACCTGTGGAGGACGATCAAAACACACTGACCGCAGGAAGGAACGGTCCGGTGCTGGTGCAAGACATCCACCTCATTGAAAAATTGGCCCATTTCGACCGGGAACGCATTCCGGAGAGAGTGGTGCATGCCAAGGGTGCCGGTGCCTACGGATATTTCGAGGTCACCAAGGACGTCTCGAAGTACACCAGGGCCAATTTCCTGAGCAAGGTGGGAAAGAAGACGGAGGTATTCGCGCGCTTCTCCACCGTGGGCGGGGAGAAAGGTTCAGCTGACGCGGAGCGTGACCCCAGAGGGTTCGCCATCAAATTCTACACCGAGGAGGGAAACTATGACATGGTGGGGAACAACACCCCGGTGTTCTTCATCAGGGACCCGCTCAAATTCCCGGACTTCATCCACACCCAGAAGAGGAACCCTGGCACCAATCTGAAGGACCCAGACATGTTCTGGGACTTCCTGTCCCTGACGCCGGAGTCCGTGCACCAGGTCACCATATTGTTCTCGGACCGGGGAATTCCGGCCACCTTCCGTAACATGCACGGATTCACCAGCCACACCTACAAGTGGTACAATGAGAAGGGGGATTACTACTGGATCAAACTGCATTTCAAGACCGAGCAGGGGATCAAGAACCTAACGGCCGAGGAAGCCGACGTCGTGAAGAGCAAGGACCCGGACCATGCCACCCGTGATCTTCATGACGCCATCGAGCGCGGTGAGTTCCCCTCCTGGAGGGTCGAGGTCCAGATCATGACCCCGGAGCAGGCGGAGAAGTATCGCTTTGATCCGTTCGACATCACCAAGGTCTGGCCGCATGGCGACGTGCCGCCCATGACCATCGGGAGGATGGTATTGAACCGCAACCCCACCAACTATTTCGCCGAGGTGGAGCAGTCGGCGTTCTCGCCGGGGAACTTCGTACCTGGCATCGGGGCGTCACCGGACAAACTGCTGCAGGGGAGGCTGTTCTCCTACCATGACACGCACCGGCACCGGCTGGGGACGAACTACCATCTGATACCTGTGAACCAGGCCAAGGGTACGGTCATGGCCAACTATCAGCGGGACGGTCACATGATGACCGCGGACAATCAGGGGAACGGCCCGAACTACTACCCCAACAGTTTCCAAGGGCCGGCGCCGGACATGACCTTCTCCGAGCCGCCGTTCGACCTTAAGGGTAAAGCGGCCAGGCAGCGCCACGACCACCCCAACTCCGACTTCGTGCAGGCCGGGTCGTTGTATTCCAAAGTGATGAACGCCGAAGAGAAGAAGCGCCTGGTCAGCAACATCGTGGGACACCTGGGCGGAGCGCAGAAGCGCATCCAGTACCGCCAGACGGCCATATTCTATCTGGCCGACGCGGACTACGGCAAGAACGTGGCCAAGGGTCTGAAGCTCGACCTGAAGAAGGTCAAGGAGCTGGCGGCCATGACCCAGGAAGAGAGGGTGGCCGCTACCAAGGAAGGCGCGAAGCTCTAGACCTCAAACCATTTTCTTTTTTCATTTAGACCGCTGGCCGATCGTTCATTTTTTAATCCAGCTCTTATTTCTTCGCGGACCAATGTCATGATAAACCCTTGAAGCGAATGATTTCCCCAGACTCAGCTCGGATCGCGAATCGATAGTGGGGGGAACGGCGATCAACGAGAATGAGCGATTCAACACTGAACATGAACCGGCTGGCGGAGGAGGTGAAGGTCCCGGTGACGATCCTGATGGACGATTGCTACGGGACGGCTCTGGGAGGGAGGGACGAATACCGCGCCTTCCTGATCAATGAGGATGGGCCAGCGTACGTCCTCAATAGCATGTGGGCGGCCAATTGGCGGCATTTCATGATCGAGGTCCAGATGCTGCGCAACCCCAACGATGTCGAGGAGATCAGGGAGCTGTTCAAGTACATGGACTATCGCAAGGTGGTCGGATTGAACACCGGCCTGATAGAGGACTCGGTGTTCGAAATGCTGTTGGAGGAGTCCTCGGAGATCTTCGCGCTTCCTTCAGAGAACCACGATTATACGGTAAGAGTGGTGGAGAGATCGTACCAGGAAGCGAAGAACAGCCTGCCCGCATAGAGATGGATCGAACGGATCAATTTGAAAAATTGGATGGAATCGATTAGGATTTCACAAAACACGGAAAGGAAGAAGATGGGCATTCTGGGTTCAGGCTGGCAGAAAGATATGGACGACTCGGTGACAGTGCGTAAGGATATCTTTAGATCGGTCATAGAATATCGATGGGGAGGCGTGAACACCATTGTGTCCAACATAGGAAATTATAATGTGAACCCTGCGATCTTAACGTTGTTCTGGTTCGGTTTAGGAGCCGTGCTTATCATTTCAATGGTTGCGATCATCGTTTATGATCTAATGCCAGTATGGTTCGCATTGTTCTGGGCTGGGCTGGGGGGTTTTTCTGATGCTGGTGTCCGTAGCCTATCTCATCAATAGGACCCAGTTCATAATCGAGGATGGGTCATTAACTGTCAAGACCCGCCCCTTGCCTTTCCGTCGGTCAAAATTCCTGACCTGCGCCAGTATAGTGAATGTTTAGGTTAACCGCGATGAAGTAAAAAAAAGAAATGAGGCGCACCCGATCACTTATATCAATGCTATATTTAGGACTGGCAACCCGGTCGTCCTACTTAAATTAGAGGATGATCGTGCGGACATGGATCGTTTGGCCAAGGAGATCATGAACGCGGTCATCGAGCAAAGACGGAAACGGCCCCACCAATTAGAGCCGCGATCCCGCCTTATTTCGTGTAAAACATTGTGACGTATCTATCGCACTTAGGACAGAAGGGTCTCAACGGATCTTCTTTAAGAACGCATTTGGTATGGCATTCTGAACAAGTGGCGTTCTTGGCAGCTTCCTGGATCTCAGCTGTCTCTTTGGCCAATTTTGTTTGTTCGCGTTGATATTCCTTCGCCATTTTCTTTGATTTTTGATCGTCCCTTTGTTTCTTACTTTTTTCGTTCATTCAACCAACTGATGCAATTTTATTCTCATATAACTAAGTGTGCTTTCCTCACTGCAATTGTCACGTTGCACAGTATATCAGCAAGAATTCGACGATCGAGGTAATGCGATGAACTTTCATACCGATCCTCACTACCGGCAATTCAGATTGCCCTAATAATCGGGCATAATGTTCTTATTAAATGAAAAATAAGAACTGAAGGAATTATGTTCGTAATAAATGACTGGATAGACACAATTTTAATCCACTATTACGAGAATTTCACCTTGAAAGCAAGAGAATTAAACTAAACCTCTTCCCCTTTTTTTCTTCGACGCCTGACGTTTCCAATTGCACACAGGTATATAGAGAAGACAAAACTCTTTTTTATTGGGGTGGGAGCAAAAGAGGAGATAAAGAAATGTTAGTGATGCAGGTGGCGAAACACCGACCTGAATCTTGTCCTGAATATTCGGACAAGTTCAGAGCTGTGACCCTAAGATGGTTCGAGACCGCGAATGCTAATTGCGCCAAATTTGGTGTGAAGATGATTGGATTTTGGAACGATCACCCGACGCATACCGTATATATGTTGTTCGATGCGCCGAGCATGGAAGCTATGATGGGATTATCAATGACGCCAGAAACCATGGCCATGATGTCGTTCCAAAAGATAACCACCTTCCCCGTCTTCGATTTTAAACAAACTTGGGACATGATCAAAGGCGCAAAGTAAAACAGATTTTTAGATGGGTCGATTACCAGAACGGACGACCCATTTTATTAATTGTGGCTCTGACGCTAAACTCGGAAACCCAAATTTTTGACTGAGGCGACGATAATTATATTGCTAATAATATAGTTAGATAGCAAAATATAAGGTAGCTCATCTTATATACCCAGTTATTCAAGAAGAGTTTACAAGACGAGATCTACCGATTCCATTATCGACGAAGAAGTATTCAGATTCTCTGGTCAATCGCTCATCGATACCTGGTCCCTACGGGACCAGCTAGTATCGGGTTGTGCCCGATACAGCAAGTGGCTGGTGGTCGATTTGCATCTGACGATGCAGCGGATCGTGGAACTGGCCGATAAAATCCCATTCTGGCAGCGGCGCAAGTTCACCGGAAGACCAACGGTGAAGGAACGCGACCTGCTGGTCGCCTTCCTTGTGCGCCGGTTGTTCAACGCCACCTTCCGTCAGCTCCAGGTGCTCCTGAAACTGTTCCGAGAGTACTTCCATCTCGATGCCGTTCCACATCACACCGTGCAAAGTCGCAAGAACCGAAGTGCTATATGGTCGACCATCTGGCAACGGTTCCATGAGTCCGTCATTTCCATGATGTCGAAACGGAAGGTCGTCATCGTCACCGACGCGACCGGCTTCTCCGGTCGCAAGAAGCCGTGGCGGGAGGTTGACCACGGCCTCAAGGCCACGCAGGACTGGGTTAAGACGCACGCTGCCATCGAGGTCGATAACTTCATCGTCTTGAGCTACGAACTCACCGCCTCGAACTTGCACGAGAGCCAGATGTTCTCCAAGGTCTGGAACGGACTTCTCTATTATATCCGACCCAAGAGAAGTATGGCCGACTCAGCGTATCACGGCTAAGTGAGCCTGTCGGCAACACGCCAGCATGGTGCCGTGCCGCTGCAAGGCATCAAGAAGAACGTCAGGCACTTTCGGAAGCCGGAGACGCTATATCAGAAAATGGCCTCGTTCTGGCAGCACTGGTCAAACAGGCTACAGCCCTGTACGGCAAGCGGGATCATGCTGAGACGGCTATCAGCATGATCGGTGGCCGTTTCGGCCACAGGATAAGGTGTCGCTCGGAAACTGGACGAATATAAAAAAGTGCGGTCGAAGTTCTCCTTGAATAACATTCGGATGCTGGCTTGAAGGATCATTAATTCAGTGAATTAGTTTAACGTCAAGGTAAAAAAATTATTATTATATTGATAAGAATTGAATGAATCATCCATAATGAAATTATAATAGCCAGTACCTATTTTTTTTATTCGGGTCATTACATTATATAATTTATATTATATATAATATTGAATAATAGTCTATTAAATCTTATAAAACAAGCATAATATGGAGTATTAATTCATTGTCATAGCATTCTCAACACCCGATTAAATAACAACAACCAGAGTCAGCCCCTTGGTCCTATTGGACCAAGGAGTTGCATAAGGTGGAATATTTAAAAAGAGCGATAAGCCTCATGGCGATATTTGCGCTGGTGATCATGGTGTTCATACCATGCGCATCAGCGTATGTACCTCCTGAAGGAATATATGGCTATGTGAGGGACGAGATTACGAACGAACCAATTGCAGGCGCTACTGTGGTAGACATTACTGAGGGTCATTCGACGACCACCAACGCGAATGGATATTGGGCACTTCCCGCCACAGTGGCTTGTCATAGTGTCAGAGCTTATAGGGCGAGCTGGCCGACATATAACGCTGAGATAATATCCATAACCTGCAGTTCTAGGACTGGATTCGGCACGGGTAATCACTATCTGAATCTTGTGATACCGGGGATCTGGGGATATGTCAAAGACAGTAATGGAAATCCCGTAGCGAATCTTATTGTAAGGGATGCTACAGATTCGATAATCAACGATATAACTGATTCCAATGGTTTCTATCACCTCATCCCATGGCCAATGGACTGGACGAGTGGATACAAGTACGTTAATGTTGAAGCAGGAACTGGATATTTCGATGTTCAATATTGGCGGGTCAGCTACAGTACCGGACAGTACAGTAGGCAGGACTTTACGCTCGAGAATGAGTTCGACATGTACCAAGATATCTTCGACGCCTACATCACAACGACGCATTTCAGGACGACACTGACATACACGGAAACCAATACTAAAACAGATACTATCGGTGGATATTTCGGTGTCGCTGTAGGAGGTTTCTCCTTCCAAATAACAGGAAGCAGTACTACTACGACCACATTATCAAGCATCAAGACTCAGACCTCGGAAGAAAAAACGAGTTTCTGTGTCCAGCGTAAAGCCCATATCGATGGGGCACTTGGATACAATTCGAATCTTGGATCCAATTCAGTGAGATCGATGTCTTCGACCTTTTTGTCGCAAAGCTATGATAGGATCGATTCATATCGGACGGACTACAAACATTTAACTGATCCGGGTGTTCAGATATCCGAAAATCCGAATTTTAAAAGCGGAAAATACTTGTACATCGGTTTCGAACAAGGCATGGGAAATGTCGTCACATTAAGTAGCGTCACGATCTCGTGGACATATACTGCTGGATACGCCGCATCGTTCGAATTGGTGGGGATTCCAGTCACTATCAAGGCTGGAGGGAGCTATGGATATTCCTCGGGATCTACAACGACGATATCGTTTACGCTGACGAATACAGACCAGTACCACACACACGGATTCGCATACTGGTTTGAAGGAGGAGATGCAAACCATGGAGGTATCCTGCATATCTGGGAATATCCGTAATCGATATCCTTAATGCCCCCCGCAAGGGGCATCTTTTCTTTTCCAATCTGTGAATGATGGTTGTGCTACCCAGGCTCACTTGTGTACTTAAGTATTATTGATATAAATAGCGATAAAAGGTACGATTAAATATATTTACAAAACCTATAACATGGGAGCAATTACTTATTTTGACGATTATTGATACTGACCCCCTCATATGGTGAAGTTATATATTCCCTAAATGCCATCATGTTCCGGGATGGAACATGGGATCCAGGGGACCGAGGTCTAAGTTCATAGATGCGGCATGCCCGAACAAGGACT
>Ga0247841_10000882_pt1 | contig 73954 bp, 75 predicted proteins | sample LaCruzMarch2015__2_FD_192410 | JGI IMG/M metagenome (GOLD analysis project Ga0247841, IMG submission 192410) | Freshwater microbial communities from meromictic Lake La Cruz, Castile-La Mancha, Spain - LaCruzMarch2015_18m | ecosystem: Environmental > Aquatic > Freshwater > Lake | place: Spain... | reverse complement strand
ACTGGTTTCTGACATAAAATTGAATGGTAATATTTTAAACTTACAGTAGCATATTCGCTGTAGGATTAAAATATCACTAGTTAATTTTCCATATGCCTACCAGTTCAGTATATCCAGGACTAATCATGAGGCAATTCAGGCAAAACCCTGATTAATTTTGGTTCAATTTGGCCTTGATCATTCGGCCCGCCGACGAGCACTACTTTGTCGTCAATTTTAAGGTCGGTTATCTTAATATTCTGATTATTTTTAGTAATGATGGTTTTATCGGTTACTAAAATAGTTTTTTCCACGTTAGCCTGGTCTTTTATGATTAAATTATTGCCGTCGATTTTAATAATTTGGCCTAAACCGCCATGGGCGTTAAAATCTGGCCTGCCGAAATCCATCATGCCCATGCCCGGACCGCCCGGCCCCATGATATTACGGTAATAATTTTCTCCCCAGGCTCGCGAAAATCTGCCTTTTTCATGGCCGACGAATACGCCAAGCGTAAAAACAAAAACCAAAACGACTATCGCGGCTAAAACAATTAATAATTTGTTAAGATGTTCGGGCTTAAAAATTTCTTTGAAACTCATATGATTTATGGTTAATTAGCAATTAATTTTTTAAAGTCAACGTAAGAATCAATCAATTTTGCCAGATAAAACACCAACGCCAATAAAGCGGCTGAAGCCAAAGATAAGCTCAAAACCGGCATTAATTCAAGCAATGATAAAACATAATCGCCGATATTAGCCATAACAATGCTAAAATCACTGAATAGCAAGGATAAAAATTGCGTAAAACCGGAACTGGCGATATCGGAAAATAATCTAATGCCAAGCGGAATTAGCGCGAAAATCGATAATAATAAACCGGCGGAGCGTAAAATTAGCCTTCTCTTTAATATCATGAATTTTTCTTCATGATTTATTCGGTTGATAACGCGATCATAAAGATCGGCGCGTGGTTGAATTAGCATATATTTAATACGATTAAATTAGTCATTTTGGTGCAAAATATAGCTTGGGCAAAGTTATTTTTTAATTATATTTTTCAAATAGATTAACGCCCGCCGATTACGGCTTTTTACGGTTTCTATGGATTCTTTTAAAATTTCCGCGATTTCCCTGAAATTATAGCCGCCTTGATAGTGCAGTTTAACGACTTCTTGGTATTTATTCGGCAATTTATCTATTACTGAATTTATTTCTTTAGCTTCAGTTTCTACCGCGAATTCTTCATCCGGCATTGGCGAATTGGCCTTGATTAATTCTTCAAACAACAAACCGTCGTCAGCCTGGTTTAATTCGCTGAAATTAACCGTTTTATTTTTCTTTAAATAATCAAGGCAGGTATTTTTAGCGATTACATATAGCCAGCTTTTAAACTTATATTTCTTGTCAAACTTTTTAATTTTCCGCCAAACTTTGACGAAAACTTCCTGGGCCATATCTTCGGCCGTCGCCGCGTCTTTTACAAAGCCTAAGGCATAATTAAAAATCGGCGTTAAATAACGCTTAATTAAAAGATTCAGCGCTTCTTTATCGCCTTTTAAATAAACCGCCACTAGTTGTTCGTCAGAGTAATTATTCATAGTCTTGCTAAGTTTTAATTTTAGATGAAAAACAGCTTAAATGCAACCTTGTCGCTTTTGTTTTTTGTCATTGCGAGCCCCGCATCCGCGGGCGAAGCAATCTCCGGTAAAAATCCACGCATGTGCCGCTTAACCAGAGATTGCCACGTCGCTCATTACCCCTGGCGGGGTTCATTCGCTCCTCGCAATGACATGCGGGAGTTGCTTTTTCTATTATTTTCTGCTAAGTTTACTTTATTAATTCTTAACTTAAAATTATGCTCTGGCTCAACATTTTATTAATTATTCTGGTTTTCATTATTTTACCCGGCTTCAGAGTCGTCCAACAATACGAAAAAGGCGTGGTGTTTTTCCTTGGTAAAATTATCTCGGTAAAAGAACCGGGTTTAAATTGGATTATCCCCTATTTTCAATGGATGAGAAAGGTTGATTTCAGGACTTTAACCATGCCGATTCCGCCGCAAAAAATTATTACCAAGGACAATGTCTCGGTGGATATCTCGGCCGTGGCTTATTTTAAAATTACCGACGCCATAAAAAGCATCGTGGCGATTGAAAACGTGCGCCAGGCGATTGACCAGATAGCGCAAACCACGGTTAGAAACATCGTCGGCCGGTTTCAGCTTGATGAAGTTTTATCCGAACGCGACGCTATTAATAAAGAAATCGGCACGGTTTTAGACAGCCATACCGAACCCTGGGGCGTGGTCGTCTCTCTGGTGGAAATAAAAGATATTGAACTGCCGGAAAATATGCAGCGCGCCATGGCCAAGCAGGCCGAGGCCGAAAGAGAAAAACGCTCTAAGATAATCGCGGCCGAAGGCGAACTTCTAGCCTCGGAAAAATTAGGCCAGGCCGCCGACGTTATGTCGCTGCATCCGATTGCCTTACAACTTAGAAATTTACAGACTCTGGCCGAAATCAGCATTGAAAAAAATTCCACTATAATTTTCCCGGCGCAAATGATGAGCGCGGTGGAAGATATTAAAAAATTCATTAATAAAGAGCAGGCGACCAAAAGCTAATTTTTTAAGGAGGTAAAAATGAATACGGTAAATAATTTAGACGAGCATACTAGCAGGTGCGTTGGTTGTGGTCAAGAACCGGTTACATCATCCGGCGGCCATTTACATACCAAGGATAAAAAAATCATTTATGCCGGTTGGTGCGCTAATAATTCATCGTGTTGTTTTTTAACCGACGCCAAACCCATTCAAGGTTGCGACAGTCCGGAGGGTTGCTATGGCTTCTACGACGAGAAAAAACACGGCCCGCTTGAATGGGAATGGGGCGATTAACTTAAAAGGGAGGTTTCGCAATGGAAAACGAGTTATTGGATTGCTTGCGGGAATTGGCCGAGAGCGCCGAGCCCATGGTTCACTTGATCACGGACCCGACGCCGGAGCAAAAACGGCTGCAAGACGCGATAAAAAAGGCTAACGCGCTTTTGCCTTTGTTGCGAGCTAAGGCCGCCTGATCCGGCAAGTATTTCGTCATATCAGAACACGCCAGATTCTCAACCGAGTTTCTGGCTTTTTTATTTTTATCCCCCTTATAAAAGGGGACGTAAGGGGGTTTAAGCATGGCGGTAAATCTCCCCCACTCCTCCTTTATAAGGAGGGCAAAATTAAATTTGCCCTAATCCAAATGATTTGATAAAATGTAATAACCCTTTAACTAATAATTAACAGCTAAAATATGCGGCAAGATAAAAATAAAAATGTTTTTTCTTGGGACGAAACTTTCATGAACATCGCCAAAGTAATCGCTAAAAGATCCAAAGACCCGAATACGCAAAATGGCGCCTGTTTGGTGAACCAGGACAATATAATAATCGGCTTGGGCTATAACGGTTTTCCGCGCGGCTGTTCCGACGATGAATTGCCTTGGGCCAGAGTTGGAAATTTTTGCGATAAAAAATACGCCTACGTGGTTCATGCCGAAGCCAACGCCATTCTTAATGCCAACGCCGACACTAAGGGCTCTATAACTTATTGTACTTTATTCCCTTGTAATGAATGCGCGAAAATCTTGATCCAAAAAGGCATCAAGGAAATTGTTTATGAAAACGATAAATATCATGATGAGGAAATTTGGCAAGCTTCGAGAAAAATGCTTGATCTGGCCGGCGTAAAGTATCGCCAATATATCCCCCAGCATAAAATAAATTTTGAAAAAAAATAATGATAAATAAAAAACAAATTATAAAACTGACTGCTGAATACATAAAAAGAAAAACAACAGGTGAGGCGACCGGCCATGATTGGTGGCACACCTACCGGGTCTGGAAAAACGCAGTATTAATTGGAAAACATGAGAAAGTTGATCTGTTCGTAGTTGAGTTATCCGCGCTACTCCATGATATTGCCGATTATAAAAACAACAATGGGGATGATCAAATCGGCCCGAAATCGGCCAGGATTTGGCTTTCAAAGTTCGGCCTTGATGAAAAAACTATTTCTCAAGTTTGTGGAATCGTAGCGGCGACTTATTATGACATGAATTTCAAAAATAATAAGTTAAAAGATGTTTTAAAATCAAAGGAGGCAGAAGTAGTCTGGGATGCCGATAAGCTTGACGCGACCGGAGCGATGGGAGTTGCTAGAAATTTTACCTATGGCGGCAGTATAAACCGCGAAATATATAACCCCGAGATTAAGCCTAAAAAAATTTATGAATCGTTTGAGCAGTATAAATACTATAAAGGTACTACAATAAATCATTTTTATGAAAAAACGTTGCTTTTAAAAGATTTAATGAATACTAAGACCGCGAAAAAAATCGCGAATAAACGCCATGAATTTATTAAAAATTTTTTAGAAGAATTTTTTAAAGAGTGGCAAGGAAAAATTTAAAAATTTACAAAAAATATACATATGGCCAATATTTTTCTTTATGATGAATTTAATCCCGAAGACAACGCTATGCTGCAAGCGCTTTATTCGCGCAGTCCGAGAAGCGTGACCGAGCATGTGGAAAAAGTCCGGGCCTCGGGTTCGGGGAAATTTATGGAGCAATTTTACGTCGGCTACGGCCATGCCTCTATCGCCGACTGCGGCTCCACTACTTTTTTTATTGAACAACTAAGCATTATCGCCGACAAAGCCATTCAGGACTGGCCGCTTTACTCGGGTCAGGAAACTTCTACCCGCTATGTCGATATGTCTCGCCAGCCGATTATTGACCCGCTAAACACGCCTAAGTCCCAAGCCATTATTAAAGATTGGATGGACTTCTATATTAATTCCCAAGAACGGGTGAAGCAATATTTAAGCGAAAAATATCCCCGCCGCCAGGAAGAAGAGGAAAAAATGTACACTAAGGCCATCGCCGCCAGAGCCTTTGACATCATGCGCGGCTTTTTACCGGCCGGTATCACAACGCAGTTAAGCTGGCACACTAATTTGCGCCAAGCTCATGATAAATTGGATTTAATGCGCCATAATCCCCTACCTGAAGTTAGAGAAATCGCCGAAACCATGTTAAAAAAATTACAGGAAAAATATCCGCACAGCTTTGGCCATGTTATTGCTCCTGAGCAGGAAGATTATCGCGAGGCAGTAAGCCAAAAATATAATTTTTATAATCCTAAGGTAGCGCCGGAATTTTCTTTAAAAACTACCATAAACGTCGCTGACCTCTTACAATATAATGACATTATTGCAGCTCGTCCGCTAAAAACCGGTTTGCCGATTTTCTTAAGCGAACTCGGCAATGTTACTTTTGAATTTTTACTGGATTACGGCTCTTTTAGAGATATCCAAAGACATCGCAACGGCGTTTGCCGCATGCCACTGTTAACCACCGAACTGGGCTTTAACCAATGGTATTTAGAGCAATTGCCCGAAGATGTCAGAAGCCAAGGTTTAGCTTTAATAGAAAAACAAAAACAGGCAGTAAAAAATTTAGGCGCTTCAAAAGAATTGAGCCAATACTATATTTCGCTTGGTTTCAACATCGCCTGCAAAGTTTCTTACGGTTTACCGGCCGCGGTTTATGTTTTGGAATTGCGCTCTGGCAAAGCGGTTCATCCAACTCTGCGCCAGATCGCTCATAAAATGTATAAGTCCATGACGGAAAAATTTCCGAATTTAAAAATGTATGCCGACATGGGCCAGGACGATTGGGACGTCAGGCGAGGCTTGCAGGATATAATTAAAAAATAAATTATGAACCTAAAAATAAAAAATAAAAAGGTTGTTTGTCATGATATAAAAGGAAAATTATATAAAGTGGATTCAAAAAAATTAGCTTTCCGCCCGTCTGTATACGGAATTTTAATAGAAAAAAATAAAGTACTGCTTTCTAAACAATGGGACGGCTATGATTTCCCAGGCGGCGGCGCCAAACTTTATGAAACTGTTGACGATACTTTAAAAAGAGAATTTTGGGAAGAAACCGGATTAAAGATAACAAAAAATAAAATTATGTATGTTGGCAGTTCTTTTTGGAATCCAATGTTTAAAAAATATTGGAACTGCCAATTAATATTCTTTTCAGTTAAAAAAATCGGGGGGAAATTATCAACAGCTAACTTTGATGAATATGAAAAAAAATATGCTGATCTGGCAGAATGGATTGATATAAAAAACCTTAGCCAAATAAAATTTCGTAATAGCTTAGGTGACCAGACCTGCATAAAAATAATAAAAGATACTTTAAAAAATAACTATGTCTGACAAAAAAATTATTGCGATTCAGGGTCTGCCCGGATCAGGCAAGACCGTAACAATTGATTACTTAATGCAAAAATACGGCTGGCCTAAAGTTTATTTCGGCGACGTGACGTTTGATGAATTAAAAAATCGCGGCTGGGAAATTAACGAAAAAAACGAAAGAATGGTTCGCGAAAATCTTAGAGCGAAATTCGGTTTACTGCACTATACTAAAGAAGTTATAAAAAAAATTGAGGCCATGGAAAATCAACCGGTAATTTTAGTTGAGAGCTTATACAGCTGGGAAGAATATTTATTTTTTAAAGAAAAATTCGGCGCCAACTTTTATTTAATCGCGATTTACGCCAGCCCGAAAACCAGATATGCCAGATTGGCCGACCGTCCGATTAGGCCCCTAACCGCGGAAGTCGCTCAAACCAGAGACCATGCGCAAATCACTAACATCTCCCAAGCCGGACCAATCGCTATGTCTAACTTTACCATGGTTAACGAAGGCTCTTTGGACGATCTGTATCAAGATGTAGACAAAGTCATAAAAAAAATTATATAATATAAATTCAGTAATTTATACTAAGGAGGAGTGCTTAAAGCACTCTTTTCTTGTCCCTAAACATGACAAATCACCAAGGAAAATTTATCGTGATTGACGGCACCGACGGTTCTGGTAAGGCCACGCAAACCAAAATTTTGGCCGACCGGCTGATTCGGGCCGGTTTTGACGTGGAAACCGCTGATTTTCCTCAATACAACGCTAAATCAGCCGGCCTGGTTGAAGAATATTTAAGCGGAAAATACGGCTCGGCCGAAGCGGTCGGGCCTTATCGCGCCTCGATTTTTTATGCTTGCGACCGCTATGACGCCAGCTTTAAAATCAGGAGCTGGCTAGCCGAAGGAAAAATCGTTATCTCCAACCGCTATGTTACGGCCAATATGGGGCACCAGGGAGGTAAAATTAAAAACCCGCTGGTAAGAAAACATTATTTTAACTGGCTCTATCAGCTTGAATATGAAATTTTTAACATCCCGAAACCGGACTTAAATATCATTCTTCATGTTCCGGCTGAAATTTCCCAGAAACTGGCCAACCAAAGAGCGAAAGAAGATTGGGACGGAAAAACCAAAGATATCCATCAGGAAGATTTAACACATCTAAAAAACGCCGAGCAAACCTATCTGGAAATCGCGCGTAGCTTTCCTGATTTTTCCTTAATCGAATGCGCGGAAAACGGCCAGATGAAAAGCCGCGAAGAAATTAACGATCTGGTTTGGGATGAATTGATTAAATTATTCAAGCCTTCTCCCCTGTCGCCCAACTTTAAAAAATTGCACGATGAAGCACCGCGCTCAAAAATAAAAGAAAACAGTTTAAAATTAAAAATTGAAAAAATTTCGCCCTGGGCTAAATTGCCTAATCGGGCATATCGGCATGATGCCGGTCTGGATTTATATTCGGCCGATTATTATTCCTTGGTGCCCGGAGATAGAGCTATCATAAAGACCGACGTTAAATTAGCCATACCCGAAGGCTATGCCGGTTTAATCTGGGATAAAGGCGGTATAGCCAGAAACGGCATCCATACTATTGCCGGAGTAATTGACTCTGGCTTTAGAGGCGAAGTTACTATTAATTTAGTTAACTTAAGTCAAGATATTTATCATATCGCGCCCGGGCAAAAAATCGCCCAATTATTAATCCAAAAAATAGAAGCGCCGGAAATTGTTGAGGGCAAAATTTTAGATCAAACCGATAGAAAAAATAAGTGCTTTGGCTCGTCAGGGTTGTTTTAAAGGATATTTTAAGTTAAAATGAAGTTATGAAATACGACGTTATTATCGGCCTGGAAATCCACGCCGAACTAAAAACCAAGTCTAAAATGTTCTGTTCCTGCGATAACGACGCGCAAGGGAAAAAGCCCAATACCACGGTTTGTCCGATCTGCCTGGCCCATCCCGGAACTTTGCCCGTACCGAATAAACAGGCGATTGAATGGACAATTTTAATCGGCTTGGCTTTAAATTGTAAAATCAGAGAACTTTCAAAATTCGACCGAAAAAATTATTTTTATCCCGACCTGCCCAAAGGTTATCAAATTTCCCAATATGATTTGCCGATCGCTTACGACGGCTTTTTGGAAGTTGACGGCAAGCCGATTTTAATAACCCGCGTCCATCTTGAAGAAGACACGGGAAAATTAATCCATCCGGCCGGGAAAAACCATTCTTTGGTCGATTATAACCGCGCCGGCACGCCGTTAATTGAACTTGTGACCGAGCCGGTTATCAAGGACGCCAAAACGGCTAAAAAATTCGCGCAAAACTATCAGCAAATTTTGCGTTCATTAGATATCTCCAACGCCGATATGGAAAAAGGCGAGATGCGCTGTGAAGCCAATATCAGCGTGCAAGAAAAAAAGAAATGGAAATATGAGAACGGCCAGATTCTGCCGGTTGGCAAGTATGTTTTAAACCCCAAAGTTGAATTAAAAAACATCAACTCCTTTAGATACATGGAAAAAGCCGTTGATTATGAAATCAAACGGCAAATTAAAGCTTTGGCTGACGGCGATCCTTCGACAGGCTCAGGATTAATTCAGGAAACTAGGGGCTGGAATAATGATAAAGGCATAACTTTTAGCCAGCGCGTTAAAGAAACTTCAGCCGATTACCGCTATTTCCCCGAGCCTGATATTCCGCCGTTAAAAATCAGCCAAGCCTGGATTGATAAAATCAAATGCGGCATGAATGAATTGCCGGCGCGAAAAATCCAACGATTCAAAGACGAATATTATTTTTCCGATTATGAAGCGGAAATTTTAGCCTCGGATATTGCTTTGGCCGATTATACCGAAAAAGTAATTTCCGAGCTAAGGGCCTGGATTGAATCTTCCGGCGATGATTGGGAAAGGCAAAAACATAAATTAGCCAAAACTACTGCTAACTGGCTGATTAACGAGTTGTTTAAATACCTGAAAATTGACGGCCTGAATATTAATAAGCTTAAAATTACTCCGGAAAATTTCGCTGAATTTATTTGTTTGTTTTATCAAAATAAAGTTAATTCTTCCGCCGCCCAAACGATATTGGCGCAAATGTATAAAAACGGCGGCGATCCGACCGTTATTATGTCTGACCTGGGCTTAGAGCAGCTTGACGACCGCGAGGCTTTGGAAAAAATTATTGCTGAAATAATTTTTAAAAACCAAAAGCAGGTTGAGGAATATAAAAAAGGCAAAACTAATGTTTTGCAGTTTCTGGTCGGCCAGGTTATGTCGGCTACTCGCGGCAAAGCTAACCCGAAATTATTACTCGAGATATTAACAAAAGCATTAAAAAAATAAATATGAATATGAAAATGCAGAATTTACAACCTAATTTACGACCGATTGAATCCGGGCCGAAAATAAAATTTCCGGAAAAAACAGTCTCCGAGCTGGAAGGTGAAAATTTTAATTATTACGTTATAAAAATTTTACGTGAAATGGGCGAACAGACTTTAGCCGATTTTGTCGAGCAAGGAAAAATCCCGTTAGGGCTGCAGGCAAAACAAGCGATTGAAATGGGTAATTTATCCGAAAAAAGCTTAAATGATGATTTCGACGTTAATAGCCACATGGAAATAAGGGCAAAAATGGCGGCCAAAGAATTGATGGCGAACAAAAAGAAATATTTAAATTAACCTGTGCATAAATATTTAACAATAATTATCAAATTATTTAAATTTTAGCTAATTTTAGCTTATTTGACAGATATTTTTAAAATGATAGAATTAGATTAATGAAAAAAAATAAATTCATAGAAAATAATTCAGCGATTGACTTGGGCGTGATTCCCGAGAAGAAAATTATTTTTTGAAAAAATTCCCCGTTCGTAAGAACGGGGAATTTTTTTAGGGAATAAACGGGAATAATTATAAACTAAAATCAGATTGATCTTTCAAAAGGAAGGGGGAATTAATATGGCGTGCGAATTTGAAAAATTCTGTTTTTTGGGCGATGGTAAAGCGGCGACTTGTTCAGGGGGGTTCTGCGACGAGCGGGTAAGGCTTGAGCGGCTTAAAAAGGAAAAGTGTCCAGTTATGACCGCCAAGCCTGGGTACAAAAGAGAAATATGCGAATGCGATTTGCCTTTCTGGGTAAGAGCATTAATCCCGATTGATATCCCGTGCGTAAAAAATGGCAATTGCATTATAGCAATCTGCCTACCCGGTATCAGGGAAAAGGTATGCGGCGATAATCCGAAAACCAAACTCGAAGACTTGCAGCCTCGGGACATACTCCATTGGTCATCAATGATCAAGCAGGGAGTCAGAAGATTCTTTTCGCCACCGCCAACGCAAGCGCCAGTATACAACTTCGCCGCTAAAGGGCTTGAAGCAAGACCGTAAACGCGGCGCGCAAATCAACAAAGGGTTGCATCTTTCGATGCAACCCTCTTTTTATTTTAGCCCGATTAGAAAAATTATTTTTATCGCGCATATGAAATTGTAGCGATTTTGAAAAATTTTATTTTTCAAAATCGCACAAATTTCATCTAAGCAGGAAAAATAATTTTTCTAATCGGGCATTTGCAGTATAAAATTATTTTAAAATATCATTTTACAAACGCTTTTACCAGCTTTTCAATTTTCCTGCCGTCTTTTAACCAATTTATTTTCGCGCCTTGCTTTTCCCAGCGCTTAAACCAGGTTAACTGCCGCTTGGCGAATTGATAAATGGCAATGCTTAAATTTTTCACCAACTCTTCATAAGTTAATTTATTTTGGAGATACTGGGCGATAAATTTATACTCTAAACCGAACTCTTCAAGTTTTTTCCAACCCAGTCCCGCCTGATGCAAATTTTCTATCTCCCCTATCATATTCTGCTCTTTTAACCTGCTCAACAATCTTTTAAAAATTCTCTGTTCCAATATGCCTTTACTGAATTTTACGCCGATAAGCAGGGCGTCATATTTTCTTCTGCCTTTACGATTTTTAAAATTTTCATCTTGCCCTAAAATTTCCAAATATCTGATTAACCGGCGCTGATTATTTTTATCGCTATTATTTAATTTAGCCGCCAATTTCGGCGACAGCTTATAAAGCTTACTGAACAGCGCCGCGGCGCTTAATTTTTCCAAGCTTTTTCTGAGCGCCAAATTATTTTTAACATCGGATAATTTATAATTGTCCACTACCGCCTGGAGATAGAGCCCGGAGCCGCCGGCCAGAATCGGCAGCTTGCCGCGCCGTAAAATATCGTCAATCGCCTTAAACGCCAACTCTTGGTATTTGGCCAAATCAAACCTAATCTTAGGGCTAACCACGTCGATTAAATGATATGGCACCGTATATTCGCCTAAGTCTTTACCGGTCCCGATATCCATGCCGCGATAAACCTGCCTGGAGTCGGCGCTGACAATTTCGCCGTTAAATTTCACGGCCAAATCTACCGCCAGCTTGGTTTTACCGCTGGCCGTCGGCCCTAAAATTACAATAATTTTATTTTTCATAATTCGTAATTGATAATTGCTAATTGATTATCTCCCCTGCCAGGCCGAAATCTTGCGCTTTGATAATTTTAACATTTACAAACTGCCCAACCAAACTGTCATTGCGAGGGAGCGCCAGCGACCGCGGCAATCTCTGGTTAAAATCTTTAGCTGAAATTTTTACGTTCTTTGCTGTTTCCGTGCTGCCGAACAATTCATTCCGCTTATTTTTTCCTTCCACTAGAACTTTAACAACTTTCCCAAGATATTTTTTATTATTACCGAGCGCGGTTTTTCTTAAAATTTTCATAAGCTCCGATTCTCGCCTCTTTTTTTCCGCCGGCGTCACATTATCGGCCAACTTAAACGCCGCCGTTCCCGGACGAGGGCTATAGCGGACAATATAGGCTAAATCAAACTTGGCCCGCCTCATTAATTTAACTGAATTATTAAATTGCTTTTTGGTTTCCCCTGGAAAACCGACGATAATATCCGTGGTAAGGCCGGCGTTAGGCAGGGCTTGCCTGATTTTTTTTGTTAAACCAATATAATGCTTAATTGAATATTTCCGATTCATGGCCGCTAGGACTTTATCATCGCCGGCCTGCGCCGGCAGATGGATATGGCGGCAAACCTTCTCGCATTTGACAATCATCTTAATCAATTTATCTGACATATCCTTGGGGTGGCTGGTTAAAAACCTTATCCAAAAATCGCCTTTAGCATTATTTATGAATTTCAGCAAATCGGCAAAATCAGTTTTGCCGGATTTATAACTATTAACGTTCTGCGCGATTAAAACTATTTCTTTATATCCCTTTTTAACTAAATCGCGAACCTCGCTAAAAATATCGTTGGCCGGACGGTAAACTTCCCGGCCGCGCGCGTAAGGCACGACGCAATAAGAGCAAAAATTATCGCAGCCGTTGCCGATCGGCACATAAGCGGAAAATTTTGATTCGTATTTCGGCTTTATTTTTAAATAATCTAAGCTGCCGTAATTAACATTATTTTTCGGCATTTCATTCGTAATTCTTAATTCGTAATTCTTAATTTCATTCATCGGCAGCCAAACATCAACATATTTTTTTAATCTCCGCCTGACATCTTGCCTGTTCACCAAACAGCCGGTTAAAACTATTTTCGCTTTTTTATTAAGCCTTTTTATTTCCGGAATCAGGCCGTAAATCCTGTCTTCTGACATCTGTCTGACGCCGCAAGTATTAACCACGACTAAATCAGCCTGATATTTTTTATCGGTCTTTTTATAACCTTGTTTTTCCAGCACTCCGGCCATTCTTTCGCTATCGCTCTTATTCATTTGGCAGCCAATCGTGATAATATGATAAGTTTTCATGATAATTTATTATACACCAGCCTCTTTCAATAATTCTTTCTGCTTACGATTTAAACCGGTCGGCGTTTTAACGATCACTTCTACCAGATGATTGCCCCGGCCGCGGCCGTTTAAATACGGCACGCCTTTACCGCGTAAAATAAAAACTTTTCCTGATTGCGTGCCGTCGGGAATTTTTAATTCAATCGGACCATCAACCGTGGATACTTCGATTTTATCGCCTAGCGCGGCTTGAGAAAAATTAATTTCCGCGCGAGTTTTTATATTAAAGCCGTCGCGTTCAAAACGACGGTCGGGATTAACTCTTATTTTTAAATATAAATCGCCGGCTTGAGCGCCTTTCGAAGCCGCCTCGCCTTGGCCGGATAATCTTATGGTTTCATTATTATCTATGCCGGCCGGAATTTTAATTTTTAAATTCACTATTTGCTGGACTAATCCGGCGCCGCGGCAAGCCGAACATTTTTCTTTAAAAATTTTGCCCTCGCCGCCGCAATCTTCGCAGGTTGCCTGCACTTGCATATTGCCTAAAATTGTCCTCTGCACTCTGATTACCCGCCCTTTGCCGCCGCAAGTTTTGCATGCAACAACTTCGGTGCCCGGTTCCTTGCCATCGCCCTGGCACTTAGAGCATTTAACGGTTTTTTTCAGGCCGATTTCTTTTTCCGCGCCGAAAACCGCTTCGCTAAAATCAATGGTTAAAAGCACCTGAATATCCCGCCCGCGCCTTTGGCTGCGCGAACGCGAACTCTGGCCTCCGCCAAAGCCAAAAACATCGCCTAAACCCCCAAAAATATCGCCTAAATCGTCCATATTGATATTAAAACCGTTAGTGGCGCCGGAGAAATCCCTAAAGCCGTCAAAGCCGCTAAAACCGCCCTGGCCTCTCGCCTGCTCAAAGGTTTGGCCGTATTGGTCGTACTGGGAGCGTTTATTCTGGTCGCCTAAAACCTGATAAGCTTCGTTAAGCTCCTTAAATTTAGCTTCATCCCCGCCCTGTTTATCCGGATGAAATTTATGCGCTTTCTCGCGGAAAGCCTTTTTAATTTCATCGGCCGAAGAATTTTTATTAACTCCTAAAATATTATAATAATCTTTCCCCATTTTTTTATTCTTTTAATTTTTTCAAAAAATCCGGAAGTTTATTAAGATTTTTTCTTACCGGCTTCGGGATATCGGCTTCTTTATTAAACATTTCCAACTGCTCGCCAATTGATGAAACTATTTTATTAAATATTATTTGCTCGACTTCGTTTGCTTCTTCGCTGTTATTATAATTCATTCCCGCCAATAGCGTCTCGAGATCTCTTTTTGAAATACCGAGATACAGAACCGGCAAATTTTCCACCGATCCTTGTTTGACGGTTTTTTCTCCGCTCTCGTCTTTCGCCAGGCGGTAGGCGTATTTTAACCTGGCGCCGCCTTGGTTCGCGATTCTTCTAACTTTTTCTTTCTTTTTATCGGCGCTTTCTTTTTTAGCTTTACGGTCCGGCGAATCGGCTCTTATCTCATTTTCATCATTATAATTTACTTCGTCAAAACCGCAGATAATTTCGCCGGTTTCCGGATTAAAGATAAAAGTATCGATGCCATTTTCCATGTCATCCAGTTTCGCCGTTCTGGCAACAACCAGATTTTTCTTTGATAATACTTTATTAAATACAGCATTTATGGCGATTTCGGCGATATTGCTTTCTCTTAAGGCCCGTTCTTTTTTTATTTCCCGCTTTATTTCCTCGGCCGTTAAATCTTCCCGTCCCGCCCTGCCTTTATAATAAGCCTGCACGGTTTCTAAGTTAACGTCGGGGAAAAAACTCTCTTCAATTTTATTCGCCTTTTCCAGATCCGCTTGAACAGTCTCTTTTTTGTACAAACCGCCGGACTCTTCGCCAAATGAATTAACTTCCACTCTGCCTTCATCATCAAAATGCTTCGGCCCGCATTTCGGTAAAAGGGCCGACATTTTTTTGTTTTGCTCGATGGAAATTAAAGACGTTAAACCGGCCAGCTCTTTTAAATAAGCGCCCGGCTTTTTTATTATTTCGTGAGCGGGAAAATTTTTTAATGTTTCAACCATAATTATTTTAATCCGATTTATTTCTTTTCCGTAAACTCCCCTTCAATCGGTTCATCTTTTTTATCTCCCCCATCTGCCTGCCCTGAACCTGCCGAAGGGCCGGCTTGCGCTCCGGCATCAGCTCCAGGCTGGGCTCCGCCTTGCGCACCTTGGGCGGCTTGATACATGGCCGCGCCGATTTTTTGCGCGACAGTATTTAATTCTTCCATTTTTTTCTTAATCTCGTCAAAATTATCGGAATCTTTTACTTTCTTTAAAGCTTCGACTTTTTCTTCAAGTTCTTTTTTGTCTTCCGGTTTTATTTTATCGCCCGTGTCTTTAATTAATTTTTCCGTCTGGAAAATAACCGCTTCGGCTTGATTTTTTGTTTCCACTTGCTCTTTTTTCTTCTTATCCTCTTCGGCGTGAAGTTCGGCTTCTTTCTTCATTTTTTCCACTTCTTCTTTAGATAAGCCGGACGAAGCGGTAATGGTAATTTTTTGCTCTTTATTAGTCGCTTTATCTTTGGCTTTAACATTAAGAATGCCGTTGGCGTCTATGTCGAAAGAAACTTCCACCTGCGGAATGCCGCGAGGCGCTGACGGTATGCCGTCCAAAATAAACCGGCCCAAAGACTTATTATCCGAGGCCATCGGGCGCTCGCCTTGCAGAATATGAATTTCCACGCTGGTTTGGCCGTCGGCCGCGGTGGAAAACACCTGGGACTTTGAGGTGGGAATGGTGGTATTGCGTTCAATTAAAGGGGTGGCCACGCCGCCCAAAGTTTCAATGCCTAATGACAGCGGCGTCACGTCAAGCAGTAAAACGTCTTTAACGTCGCCCTGCAAAACGCCGGCCTGCACGGCCGCGCCTAAAGCCACGACTTCGTCAGGGTTAACGGTTAAATTCGGCTCTTTGCCGAAAAATTCTTTAACGGTTTTTAAGACTAAAGGCATGCGGGTCATGCCGCCGACCATAACTACTTCTTCTATATCTTTAACATCAAGCCCGGCATCACGCAAAGCCGCCTTAACCGGGCCGATGGTCTTAGCCACTAAATCGCCCACTAATTCTTCTAATTTGGCTCTGGTTATTTTCATTACCAAATGCAGAGGCCGTCCGCTCGGATCAACCGTTATAAACGGCTGATTGATTTCGGTTTCCGGCATGGTGGAAAGCTCAATTTTGGCTTTTTCCGCCGCTTCTTTGATGCGTTGCAAGGCCAGCGGGTCTTTACTTAAATCCGCTCCCTCGCTCTTTTTAAATTGATCTATGATATAAGCAATTATTTTTTGGTCAAAATCATCGCCGCCCAGATGCGTATCGCCGTTGGTTGATTTTACTTCAACCGTGTCGGCCGAAACGTCCAAAATGGAAATATCGAACGTACCGCCGCCCAAATCATAGACCGCGATTTGCTCGCCTTTCTTTTTTTCAAAGCCATAAGCCAAGGCCGCGGCCGTCGGTTCATTAATTATCCGTTTCACGTCTAAGCCGGCGATTTTGCCGGCGTCCTTGGTCGCTTGTCTTTGCGAATCGTTAAAATAAGCCGGCACGGTGATAATCGCTTCGGTAATGGTCTCGCCGATTTTCGCCTCGGCGTCGGCTTTCAATTTTGATAATATCATAGCCGAGACTTCCTGAGGCGTGTATTCTTTATCGCCCATTTTAACTTTGACGCCGCCGTTAGCTTTAACAATTTTATATGACATGGCTTTTAAATCGCGCTGCACTTCTTCGTCTTCAAAACTCCGGCCGATTAAACGCTTAATGGAAAAAATCGTGTTTTCCGGATTGGTTACGCCCTGGCGCTTGGCCGACATGCCGACTAAACGTTCGCCATTTTTCGTAATCGCCACGATTGACGGCGTGGTGCGTGCGCCTTCGACGTTTTCAATAATCTTCGGCTGTCCGCCTTCAATAATGGCCATAGCCGAATTAGTTGTTCCCAAATCAATTCCTAAAATTTTTGACATAATATTTTTTACTTTTCTGTCATTCCGGGCTTGACCCGGAATCCAGAAATTTAATTATTAATTATTTAATTATTCTAATGTTTTTAAAAAATCCTCCACTTTCGGGCTTAACGAGGTGGTAAAATAATTTTTTACTTCAGTCGGTTTAACCCATTTAATTTCCGTAAACTTTTCACCTGACTTTTCAATTCCGCCTGTTGGCTCGCATAAATAATAAATAGACAGGAATTCGCGTTTTTCCGGATAAGTTTTAGCAAAAATAATTTTGTTTATTTTTACTTCAAGTCCGGTTTTCTTCTTTATTTCCGATCTTAAATAATCTTCCAAATTCAAATCATAAGCTGGACGACCGCCGGGAAATGACCAGGAAAGTTCATTTAAATAAGGATCATTTTCTCTGCGCCCGATCAATATCATTTTAGTTTTAGAATTATAGACAATGCCTAGTACATTGACTAAAAATACCCCTCTACTAAATTGTGCCCAATTAAAATTATCCATAAATTATTTTTTGCTAGTTTTAATCTTAATCGTTTTTGGCTTGGTTTCCAGCGCTTTAGGAACCACAATTTTTAAAATCCCGTTAACCGCTTCGGCCGTGGCTTTTTCGCCTAAGACCTGCGACGGCAAAGGCACGCTCCGGTAGAAACTGCCGCGCCTGATTTCTTTCCGGTAATAATTTTTATCTTCAACTTCGCTTTTCTTTTCGCTTTCGCCCTTAATCGTCAAAACATTATTATCGATGGAAATATCAACTTTATCCGGATCAATTCCGGCTAACTGGGTTTCAATATAGACTTTATCTTTATCTTGATAAACGTCTATGGCCGGAACATAGCCGGCGAAACCGGTTCTGGCCGGCATAAAATCTTCAAACATTTTGTCCATGTCCTCGAAAGATTCGAGTGATGGCATCCATTTTATAATAGGCATATGTTTGTTGTTGTGTCATTGCGAGCCCAGCATTCGGGGGCGAAGCAATCTCTGGTAAAAATCCACGTACGTTCCGCTTAACCGGAGATTGCTTCGTCGCCTTATTACAGGCTCCTCGCAATGACAATATTATTTTAATTTATAAACAATCACTTTCGCCGCTTCAATCACTTTGCCATTTAGTTTATACCCCGCTTTCACCTGCTTAGCTACCAGCCCGTCCAATTTTTCATCTTCGGTTTCTTCACTCTGTATGGCGTCCATTAAATTATGATCAAATTTTTGATCTTTAAATTTTATTTCCTCCACGCCGATTTTTTCTAATACATCCTTAAACTGTTTTGCCACGTGTTCCACGCCCTTTAACCATTCGTCGGTTGAATCTCCATTCTGATGCTCTAAAGCCATTTTCAAATTGTCATAAACCGGTAAAATTTCTTTTAGCATCTGCTCGTTGGCGTAAACCGCGAATTCCATCTTTTCTTTGGCCGTTTGTTTCATTAAATTCTGGTAATCGGCTAAAGCCCGCTTGTACTTGTCCTCTAAAGCCTTGGCTTTCCCCGCGATATGATCTAAATAAAATCCGATTGTTCTAATTGTCGCCGGATCAATTTTTAAAGTTTTTAAAGCTTCTTCCGGCTGTAACCAAACATATTCATCCATCTCGTTACTATTAGTTATTTTTCCACCCGACATTCTGGCGCAATAATCCAAAAAAACAAAATGCTTTTTTTTAAAAAATCCTTCCGGATTAATCGCGTCCTGCAGGCCGATAAATTCAATACTGTCTATTTCCAGTCCGGTCTCTTCCTTCATTTCCCTTTTTAAAGCTTCTTCGCAGGTTTCGCCGATTTCAACATGCCCGCCCGGTATATGCCAGTAATCGCCCCATTTTATATTATCCTTGATTAATAAAATTTCTCCATTGTCTTTATATATAACCGGACCTACGCAAGGCTCCGGATATTTTTGGCCGTTTTCTTTTTTTTCTTCCGTCATAAAATTATTTTCCCGTTAATATATTATTAAGCAATTTCACTAAAGCTAAATTTTTTTCATAATCCATTCTTATCGGGCCTAAGATGCCGAATAAGCCGATATTATCCTCTAATTTATACTTTGATAAAATTGTGCCGCAAAAATCCCCGAAAGGATTGTCGGCGCCAAGGAAAATTTGCGGGCCGTCCGCGAGCTTATTATAAATATTATCGATTATTTCATCCACCCGGTCGATTATTTGCGAGATGTCGTAAATTAGTTTAGTCTCGGAAAATTCCGGCTGGGATAATAAATTTGAAATGCCGGTGTAATATAAATTATTACGGTGAAAAGCCCAAAAAACCGCGTTGCCGGAAACTTTAGCCAATTCTTTAGCCGCCTGCTTAAAACCGGCTTCGTCTTTATCTTTTAACAGTTTGGAAAAAACTTTAATTTCCAAAGCGGCTAATTTTTTTTCCGCCAAATTTTCAATGTATAAATTATACGCCTTCTCGGTCGGTATGCGGCCGGCCGAAGTGTGCGGCTGGGCGATATAACCGGCTTCTTCAAGTTCGGCCATTTCATTTCTGACCGTGGCCGAAGAAATATCCAAATTATATTTATCAACCAAAACTTCCGACCCTACGGGAGCGCCGGTTTTTATATGTTCGCGAACGATGGTATTTAATATTAAAACCTTCCTTTCATCCATAAAATTTCACTATATTTATATTATATACATAGTTAGCACTCGTGTCAAGAGAGTGCTAAAATAACGCAATGTCATTGCGAGCGACCGAAGGGAGCGAAGCAATCTCGCGTATGAATACATTCAATTGGGATAGCCACTTAAAATATACAATTTGTTTGTTGAGGTCGTATCCGCTGAACCCTGCGAGCAAATTCAAATAGCTGATTAGCAAAAACTCCAACTTCTTGCACCAAACATCTTTATTATTTTCATAGCTTGGATCTGTCCTGAAACCGAAGGAGTAGCCGAGCGTAAAAAGGTTCTTGATAGTCAGCAACGGCATATTTTCTATTACGCCAGTCGCCAGCCTTTTTACATTACCGAGAACGAATAAATTCTCATAGCCGGCAGATGGCGTGCCCTTGTAATCAAACTTATAATCCAAGCCGCCAATAAGCAAGTGCCCGTCAGATAGTTCCATCTCCTTCTCTTTTTTGAACGCATTGGTTAACTTACTGACGATGTACTCAAGGGCTTTTGGATTATCTCTAAGCTCATACGATTCTTTTATCCTTCGAATTACTTCAGTCACCAGTTCTTTGGGCCAGAGTTCTTTATTAATAATTTCAACTCTGGGCAAACCGACCGTATGATAAGTTGCCGGAACGGTAATCTCTGCAGCTACCAATTCGTCGTCAAACCTATGCGCGTAGTCGGTATCAATGCCGACAACGACATCAACTGCCGTTCCTAGTCTGCCGCCCCGCAAATAGTTTTTTTTAACCCGGGGACATTTCCTTATAACGCGCCCGTCCGCAAATTTCAATTCCGTATTCTCTTTCATATCTTTCTCCTCCATCACCCTGTTTCCCTCGCTCGCCTATGCGAGTTTGAAAACCCTGTAAAGCTGTGAGATTAGAATTTTTAATGACCAACCTTCCGCGTTCCGCTTAAATTCATCACCTCCTTTTATTTAAATTTATCTAACATTAAAGACTATAACAAACTAACCATAAAGTCAAGATTAAAAATAATCCCCCAACCCCCTTTATCAAGGGGTATTTAATTTTAGGCGAGCCTAGAAAATTTAGTGGAATTTTTAGGCGAAAGCGAGGCCAGATAATTTTCTTGTTTGAGCGGAGCGAGTTAAAAATTATCCCGAGCGTAGCCTAAAAATTCCCTTAATTTTCTCTAGCGAGCGACTTTTTAGTTCTTTTTCTAGAAAAAGAACCCTGCGGAGCAAATCCCTAGCGGAGCGTCACGAACATTTTAGTTTAGAAACGGTATACTATAATATTCGAATGATTACTAAATAAATAGATAAAACCAATTTTATTTCTCTTACTCCTGGATTGCGGGTCAAGCCCGCAATGACAAATCCGTGAGATTGTTTCGTCTCCCGGATCAGGTCCGGGGCTAAAGGCGCTAACGCTCCTCGCTCGCAATGACAACAAAATTTTGGATTCCGACACCCCGTATCGTGGCACGGGGCAGGCTACGGCCACAATGACAATATTTATTTCTTCTGATTAAAATACCAACTTAAAACTTCATTGGCGACGGGCACGGCGACGGCCGAGCCTTCGCCGCCCTGCTCAATTAAAATCGTAATCACAATTTCCGGCTTACCATAAGGCGCGAAGCCGGTAAACCAGGCATGGGTCGGCTTGGTGGTTGACCATTGTGCCGTGCCGGTTTTTCCGGCCACGGCTACCGGCACCGACTGCAAACTGCGGGAACTGCCGTCAGTAACTCCCTGCCGCATGCCTTCCCTGACGATATTTATGGTTTTAGAACTTACAATATTAGTTTTAACCGGCCGATTATCAACTTCGCTGATTAATCCATCTTGGCTGTTTAAGACCTGCCTGATTATATGGGGCCGATAGAGAGACCCGCCGTTGGCGAATACGGCCGTATAATCCGCGACTTGGAGCGGCGTGACTAAAGTATCTCCCTGGCCGATTGATAAATGATAAGTATCGCCGATATACCAGACTTCGCCTTTGGTTTCTTTTTTCCATTCCGCGGTCGGTAAAAATCCGCTGGCTTCGCCCGGCATATCAATTCCGGTTTGGGCATCCAGGCCGAACAGTTTTTCGTATTTTACCATGCGTTCAAGCCCCAGGCCTTTAAAATCCTGATAACCGCCGCCGATGTAATAAAAAAAAGTATTGACCGACTCGGCTAGCGCCTTTCTGACATTGGTTGTGCCATGCCCGCCGGCTTTCCAGTCGGGAAAAAACCATTGGCTGATTTTTATGCCGCCGACGCTTAAAAAACTGGTATTTTCATTGATGACATTTTCCTCTAGCGCCGCGGCCGCGATGACCGGCTTAATTACCGAGCCTGACGGATATTCGCCCGAGATACAACGATTAAACAAAGGCTTGTCGGGATGATTGGCAACTTTGTCATATTCCGCCTGTGTCATGCCATGGGCAAAGTCGTTATTATTGTACGAGGGAAAACTTACCATGGCTAAAACTTCCCCGTTGTTCGGGTCTAGCGCTATGGCGCAAGCTTTATTAAGCCGATTTTTTTGTAAAGCGCCGATAACCGACTCCTCTAATTTTTTTTGCAGTTCCACGTCAATCGATAAAACCAAATTATGCCCGTCAACGCCGGTTTCCTGGCTGATAATCTTTTTCTCTTTGCCTAAAGCATCGACTTCAATTTGTTTTTTGCCGTTTATGCCTTTCATTTCATTTTCCCAAAAATTTTCCATGCCTGATTTTCCGACATAATCAATCGGCAGATATTCCTCGCCGAATTTAGCCAATTCTTTATCGTTAATTTTCCCCGTGTAACCTAAAATATGAGATAGCGACAAACTGTATAAATTATATTCACGCCTGGTTTTATTGGTTATAACCACTCCGGGCATATTATCCGATTCTAAATATAGCGTCATGGCTTTATCGTATTCTATGTCGTCGGCGATAAAAAGCGGCTGATATGATTCGAGCGAACCCGGCTTAATTTTTGACAGTAAGCTTAAAATATCTTCGGGTTTTAAATTCATTAAATTCTCGCTGACTCTTTTAATAATGGCTTGGCGCGCCAAACTGTCTTTCGGCAAATCGGCCGGCACGAAATACAATAGAAAATTAGGCGAATTTCTGACTAAGGCGCGACCGGAGCGATCATAAATCACGCCTCTTTTAGCTTCAAGCCTTTGGACTCTTACGCGATTGCCTTCGGCTAATTCATAATAGTAGCCGCCTTTAACTACTTGTAGCCAAGCGGCGCGGCCGATAATAACCATCATGAAAAAAATCAAGGCTAAGCTTATTTTAAAAACTTTATTTATGTCAAAATTCTTGCCGATTGTCTCTTTAGTGCTTGAAGTCTGCTCTAGCCAATCATCGGCTAAGCCGCGGTTTATTTTACCAAGTTTAACATCGCCTTCTTTTACGGTAAAAGGCTGGTTCCTTTTAAACTGTCTTTTAAATAATGAAACCATGCTAATATTTTTTTATTAAAAATACCGGCCTTAAACCTTTGCCTAAAAAATAAATTATATAGTAAATAATAAAAGTTAAAAATAGATTCAAGCCGATTTGCTCGAGGATGGAAAACCAAAAACCGCTATCTAATATATAAGCGGTAAAATTTATTTCAATAAAAATCAAAATAAAAAAATTCATTAATAAATCGTAAATAACGGTTGACAGCGCGATCAAGGCTAAAAATGAATAAAGCGAACGGTTGGTAAAAAAATAGTTAAGGAGCCAGCTGGCGATAATAACCGTCAGGCTCAAACTGATTAAATAAGCGCCAAAAGGCAAAAAAGAAAAAATTTCCAGTAAAAACGCCAACCCGACCGTCCAAAAAGCCGTTAGATTAAAACCGGAAAAACCCAAAATAAAAATTAATACCACTAAAGCTAAATTTAAATTACTGGCCATGCCCGGCAAACCGCTAACCAAGGAAATTTGCACTACGCCCAGGCCAATTATTAATATAATATTAGTAATTATTTTCGCTATCATATTGTATTATCTTCAATTCGCATTTTAGCAAAAAACCAATAAAAAAGCCATTGCCCTTAAGCAATGGTTTAAATTTGTTAATGAGGTTGGAGGATAAGCAGACATCGCTTATCCTCCAACCAGGCCTCGCTTCCGGCGGGTAAAACTCCGACGGAAAACTCTGCCGTTAGTTATGGCGCTTAGGCAAAATTTTTACCGGGTCAGTAGGTCCGGACTACTAACCACTCCTGCCTAAACGGCATAACACTACTGTCGCGCTCGATTTGCCGCGCCTTTAATCATCCCCAGTCGTAAAAATCCGGAAGGATTGTAAGCGCACCTTACCCCAATCGGCGTCCTTTTGGTGAGTTCTTCACATGTCATCGACTCACCATCATTTGCCCCTAAAAAATTTCCACCGGTTATTATTGTAGCTATACCGTTGGCTGTTTTCACAACTATCTGCGCACCTTCTGCTGCCATATATTTCTCCTCCATAATTGGTCTCTGAATTTATTAATAATCGCCAACCCACGCGCCGCTTTTTAATGATCAATTATCCTCCTTTCTTTTGATATCTTAATATACATTAATTTTACTAATCTGTCCAGCCCCTAATTTTTTACTATATTTTTACTATCTGTGTAAAGGATTTAAAATCACCCCGGGGTTTGGGGTGATGATGCGGCAATCTCGCGAATTTGTCATTTCGACCCCGCACTTGATGCGGGGGAGAAATCCCTTATACTCTAAAATTTCGTCTTTAAGGGACTCCTCCTCCCCCGCAGATGCGGAGTCGTCGGAATTACAGATATAAATGACTCCTTAAAATGACAAACATCATTTTACATCCCCCATTTTCTGAAGATTTAACAATTTATTATATAGCCCGCCGCTCATTTTAGCCAACTCTAAATGGCTGCCCTCTTCGGCAACTTTACCGTCCTCCAATACTATTATTTTATCGGCTTTCTGAATCGTGCTTAACCGATGAGCCACCACAATAACGGTCCGATCTTTGCCGATCTTATTTAACGCTTCCTGAATTAATTTTTCGCTGTATGAATCCAGGTTGGAAGTAGCTTCGTCAAAAATTAAAATTTTCGGGTTAGCGAGTATCGCCCGGGCGATGCCGAGGCGCTGTTTCTGGCCGCCGGAAAGTTTTATGCCGCGCTCGCCGACTAAGGTATCATAACCTTGGGCGAGTTTATCAATAAATTCTTCGGCGTTGGCTATTTTAGCCGCGGCTTCGATTTCCTTAAAACTCGCTCCCGGCCTGGCATAAGCGATATTATCCTTGACGCTGGTATTAAAAATTTCCACGTCCTGGGGAACAATCGTGATAAACTTTCTGAAACCGTATAGATCATACTCTTTTAAATTTCTGCCATCCAGCATAACCGCGCCAGAGGATGGATCATAATGTCGGTAAATCAGGCGCGCCACGGTAGTCTTGCCGCCGCCGGATGGACCGACTAAAGCCGTAAAACAGCCGGAATTAATTTTAAAACTTACGTTATCCAACGCTTTTATTTTGCTGTTTCGATAAATAAAACTGACGCGTTCAAATTTAATCGCGCCTTCAAGGCTCTTAACCTTAAGGCCATTTTCCGGATTGATTATGTCTATTTCCTGATTATTTAATTTATAAAGCCGGTTGATGGATTCGCTGGAATCCATAATCCGGTCGTAAAGCCGAGAGATTCTAAATAGTGACAGCAGGGCTTTTTCCGAAATGGTAATAATAAAAACCAAACTGCCGATCGTAATATTTCCTTGCCAGACCAAATACACGCCGAACAGCAGAATTAAAACCCGGCCTAAAGTTATTATCATCATCCGGGAAAAATTAAATTTTAGAACTTTAAAATATTCAAACAAAGCCACCCGCTTGGTCTTTTGCCATAATTTATCAAATTCATTTATTTCCCTGTCTTCCTGCACGAATGATTTCACGGTATTAATATTGATAATCGTCTGCGCCATCTTGCCGGCCGCTTCTTCGTATTGATCGTGCCGGTAATTTCTTAGCGGGGCGATTTCTAAATTTAATTTAGCGGTTAGCCAGGCGAATAGCGGGGCGAATAATGAAAAAATCAAACCGAAACGCCAATCCACGAAGAACATAACTATGGCGGTTAATATAACCTGAATTATGGTCGGCCCGACTTCCCAAAATGAATTGCCTAAAAGTTCGTAAATTTTATCCATGCCTCTTTGAATTTTAAATATTTTGTTGCCGGTGTTTTCTCTTTCGTGATAGCTTAGCCCGAGCCTGACCATTTTTGTTTGCGCGTTAACCGATAAATATTTTTCCACTCCGGTTAATATCTTAAATACTTCCCTGTCGGAAAAATAATCAATCATCATCCCGACTAAATCAAAAACCAAAATTAAGCCGATAAAAATCAGTATGTCTTTTATATGTTCGGGCGTAAAATTAGTAATTAAGTCAATAATACGTTTTAATAAATAAGGCCCGACAAACCTGAATATTTCATAAGAAAAAATCAAAACAAACAAATAAATTATTTGCTTATGCGAAGGCACGATCAAACTCCAAAGCCGCGACCAAAACTGCCGCATGTTTATGGGCTTTTTGTCCAATTTTATATTTAACTTATTTTCTTTCATAAAATACCTTATATACAAAAATCAGGGATTTACCATCCCTTTGATTAATAATACGTAAAATTAGGTAAAATATTACAGATATCTATCTGCCATTTCGAATGGACCCCGTGCTTGACACGGGGCAGTGAGAAATCCCTTATACTCTGAAATTTCATCTTTAAGTGATTCCTCGCCTGCGCTCGGAATGACAGAAAAGACGGTCGCTGGCGATGGCAGCCGCAGATTATTCTTTTGCTAAATTCTCCCCTACTCTGAATATATCTCCGGCGCCCATTAACACTAAAACATCATTTCTCTCGACATGCTCACGTAAATATTTTTCGCATTCTTTTTGCGTTGGAATATATTTTACTTCCTGCTTAACGCCGGACGCTTGATTGTTGCTTTTTATTTTTTCCACTAAATCACGGCTATGCGCGCCGCCATGGGCTTCTCTGGCCGAGCCATAGATATCGATAATAATTAATTCATCAACCCTGCCGAAGCTTTTAGCGAAATCGTCAAACAAGGCTTTGGTGCGGCTAAAAGTATGCGGATGAAACGCGACAATTAATTTTTTATCGCCATATTTCTGGCGCATGGCTTCTACGGTGGCTTTTATTTCCGTGGGATGGTGGGCGTAGTCGTCGATAATAACCGCGCCTTTATATTCGCCTAAAACCTGCATCCTTCTGGCCGTGCCGCTAAAGTCTTCCAGATATTTTCTGATTTTAAAAAGCTCGATGCCGAATTCTACGCTAGCGGCGATAACCGCCAAAGCGTTTAAAATATTATGCCGGCCGCCGAGCGTTATGGAAAAATCGCCTAACTCATCTGTTCTCGCATTGCCTCCCTTATAAAGGGGGGTTAGGGGGGTTTCTTCATCTTCGATGCCTAATTTAACTTTAAAATACTGCCGGCCATGATTATTTTTTATGTCATAAGCCACATAATCGGCCGCTTCGTTAATCGCGTAGGTTATAACTTTGCCCTTGCAGTTTACCTGGGCGGTTTTTCTGATAATCGGATCGTCAAAATTCGCCACTAAAAATCCCTTGGCCGGTATTTTTTTTATAAATTCAATAAAAGCATTTTTATAATCCGCTTCGGTCGGGAAAAAATCCGGATGGTCGTAATCAATGTTATTTAAAATTACGCCTTTAGGCTGATAATATTTCAGCTTATTTTGGTATTCATCCGCCTCGATTAATAAATAATCGGAATTGCCGACGAGCGAACAGCCGTTAAACTGCGGCACTCGCGCGCCGACCATGACATTCGGTTCAAGCTCGGCCTTTTCCATAACATAGCCCAGCCAGGCCGTAGTCGTGGTTTTACCGTGCGAGCCGACCACAGCGATACCAAACTTTTGGTTAAAAACTTCGCCCAAAGCTTCGGCGTAGGTCAGAGTTTTAATTTTCCCGGCTAGAGCCGCCGCCACTTCAACGTTGGTTTCGGCGTTGTAGGCGGTTGAATAAATTATCAGGTCGGCGTCAGAGGGAATATTTTTCACGTCAAATTTTTCAATTACTTTAATTCCCGCCCGTTTTAACACCTGGTCGGTCATGTATGTTTCCGGCCCGTCCGACCCGCTAACCTCGGCGCCGCCCGCGGCCAAAAACTGGCCGAGCATAGTCATGCCGACTCCTTTAACGCCGATCAGATAAATTTTTCTTATTTTGCTAAAATCCATATAACCTTATTGTCATTGCGGGCTTGACCCGCAATCCATTTCCTTTTAAATAATCTTTTTTATAACCTTAACAAACTCCCCGGAAACATCTTTAACGATTATCCTTTTTGAACGCTTCACTAATTTACTTTGCGATATCGGATGGGAATTAGTGGTAATAATTTTTTCTAGAGCCGATTTTTCCAATTTAGCCGCGGCTTTTTCTCCGGTTAACGCCAGATGGCTTAAAACCGCGTAAACTTTAACGGCGCCCTGTTTTTTATAGGCCGCCGCCGCTTTTAATAAAGTGCCGCCGCCGCGAATCATATCATCATAAATTATAACGTTTTTTCCTTTAACGTCGCCAATAACTTCTTCAGCTTTTACCGCCATGAAGTCGCGGCTCTTTCTAATAAAAACGATACCGGTCTTAAAATGAGTCGCCAACTTTTCCGTTAATTTTACGCGTCCCAAATCAGCCGTGCCAAAAACAAAATCTTTAATTTTCAAATCGCTAATCGCCTGCCTTAACAATTCGGCGGCAGACAGCTCATAGCGTAAGCAGTCGCCTTCAAAATAATGGAGAATCCCGGAGACATGCAAATCTAAAAGCAAAAAAACGTTGCCTTGATCCGAGTTGGGAATATTGGATAACCGGCGCGCGTTGATTTTAGCTGAAACCATTTCGCCCGGTAAAACCGCGCGTTCCATGGTCGAATAGCCGAAAAACGGAATTACAAAAATTCTTCTCTTAACTCCCATTTCCGCCAGGCCATGACCGATTTTTTCCAGCTCATCAAAAGCCTGGTCGCTATGAGTGCTAGCAACAAAAATTACGGTTTGGCCGAACAGTTCGCTTTTATCGGTTATTGCTAAGCGATGGTAAAGTTCGCCATCGGGGAATTCTTCTCTCTCGATTTTACTCGGCGTGATGCCAAGTTCCCGCCCGATCAACTCGGCAAAATAAGCGCTTTCCTCGGTCGAATAAATTATTAAATTTTTCATATATTTATACTTTACAATTATCACAAGACACAAAATCTATTTTTGAAATAACGGCAAGTAATAATTTTTTGGCATGTTCCGTGTTGTCTCTCATGACACGAGTAATTATCTCCCAACTTACAGCTTCTTCATTCTCTCGCCAGCAGTCATAATCGGTCGCCATGGCGAACTTGGCATAGCAGATACCTAGCTCGCGAGCCAAAATAACTTCCGGCACGGTTGACATATTGATGACATCACCGCCGATCATTTTAAAATAGCGGCTTTCGGCGCGAGTGGAAAAACGCGGGCCCTCAATAGTAATAATAGTTCCGGTAGCGTGATAAGGAATTTTTAAAACCTCGGCCGCTTCGATCAATAATCGACGCAAACTCGTGCAAAACGGCTCAGCCATGGGGGTATGCACTATTTTTTCTTCAAAATTTTCAAAAAAAGTTAAATTGCGCCGCCTGGTCATATCGATAAATTGATCCAAAATTACAAAATCTCGCGGTTTAATTTCTTCTTTTAATGAACCGCAAGCCGTAGTCGCCAGAATATGGGTAACGCCTTGTTCTTTTAATGCCCACAAATTGGCGCGATATGGTACCTGGGTCGGCGGAATGGTGTGGCCTTTGTTATGTCGCGCCAAAATTACCACGTCCTTGCCAGCGATTTTGCCGCAGGTTAGAACCGAGGAAGTTGGGCCATAAGGCGTTTCCAAATTTATTTCTTCGTAATTTTCCAAAAATTTTGGATCATCAAGGCCGCTGCCGCCGATGATGCCTATTTTAATATTTTTCATAAAAAATAATTTATAATATTCAGCTCCTCGGATAATGGCAAATTTTCGTGCGAGGACTGTTTGAGCCCCGACGCTTTAGTCGGGGCGAGTTCCGCAGTAGAAAATTTGCTGTTATCCGCGGAGCTTTTATGTAGTATTATATTATTCCGAATCATATTCAACTAAAGAATATAACTCATATCCCCTATCTTTAATTTTTTTGGACCCGCCCAAAAACGGCATATCAACTAAAAAACCGATACCGATAATTTTTCCACCGAGTCTTTCGATTAAATCGCAAGCCGCCAAAGCCGTGCCGCCGGTGGCGCAAAGGTCGTCAATCAATAACACCATCTCCCCAGGCTTAATGGCATCGTCGTGCATTTCTACGGTGTTGCTCGCGTACTCTAAAGTATAATCGCAGCTAATCGTTTTTGAAGGCAGTTTGCCTTTTTTTCTGACAATCGCCAGACCGGTATTTAATTTATAAGCGACCGGCGCCGCCAATAAAAATCCGCGCGCGTCAATGCCGACGACTTTATCAATTTTTTGGCCGAGGTATGGCGCGGCTAAAAGATCAACCGTTTCGCGCAAAGCGTCTTTATCTTCAAGCAAGGTTGTAATGTCCTTAAAACTAATACCCGGTTTAGGCCAACCATCAACTTCCCTGATTTTTGCTTTTAAGTCCATAAAATTTAGTTTAAAATATCATTTATTATTTTTACCATCGCCTCGCTGGCTTCCGGCTTCATAATTTGTTTTATGTTTATTGCCAACTGTTTGCGCCTGGCCTCGTCTTCCAATAAAGCCTTTATCATTTCGCAAAAATTTTTCGGAGTTAAATATTTTTGTTCCACCACGACCGCGGCTTTGTTGGCTTTAAAAAACGCGGCATTCGCTTCCTGATGCGAATCCGGCATCGGGATTATTATAGTCGGTTTGCCCAGATAAGACAATTCGCTTAAAAAACTCAGGCCGGCCCTGGTTACTACCGCGTCCGCCGATTTCATCGCCGCCGCCATTTTGTCCGCTTCCAAAAATTCGCATTGCGCGTAATTCGTAATTGATAATTGACAATTCGTAATCGGCTTGTCTTTTCCCGTCACGTGAATTATCTGGCAAAATTTCGTTAATTCGGACAAGCCATCTTCGACTAGCTTATTAATCGCCGCCGCCCCGGTACCCCCTCCTAAAATTAACACTACCGGCAAACTATTATTTATGTTTGGAAATTGGAATTTTGGATTTGGGATTTCCAGGCTCCGCCTGGTTGGATTGCCTATCCAAATTGCTTTTTTGCCATAATCAATTAAGGATTTTTCAAACGTCACAGTCACCGTCCTGGCCAACGGCGCCATTAACTTATTGGCCAGCCCCGGATGAATATCCTGCTGATGGATTAAAGCCGGCACGCGCAGTATCCAAGCCGCCCAAACTATAGGCACGCTGATAAAACTGCCGGCGCTCATAACTAAATCCGGCCGCCATTTTAACATTATAAAAAATGCCTGAAAAAAACCTAATTTAATTTTAAAAATATCAACAAAATTTTTTAGTGAAAAATACCTGCGCCATTTTCCGCCGCTAATCTCTTTGAATTTAATGCCTGCCTGCTCCACCATCTCCCGCTCCGGCCCGAACTTCGTGCCCAGCCAAAAAAATTCAAAAGCATTTTTACCCCCTTTATCAAAGGGGGTTTGGGGAATTTTAAGTTCCTCGGCTACGGCCAATAAGGGCGCCACCGACCCGCCGGTTCCGCCGCCGCTTAACAAAATTTTACAATTTCTTTTACTATTCATAAACTATAAAAACTTATCTTATTATTTTTAGCTCCCGAATCCCCGCCTAAGAGAGAATGACAAAATTAATTATCTTATACCCCAATTACTGTAATTTATTTTAAAACTTATCTCGTCTGCTTGCTGATATTAACCAGTATGCCAATCGAAGCTAGGGCCGCAAGAATAGCCGAGCCGCCATAACTTACCATGGGCAGTGGCACGCCGGTCATGGGCATTATATTAACCATACCGCCGATATTTATCAAGGCCTGCATAACGATCCAGCTAACTATGCCAATGGCTAAAATCTTGCCAAAATCGTCCGGCGCGCGCTTAGCTATAAAAACTCCCCGCCAAAATAAAGCCAAAAATAATAAAATTAAGCCGGCGGAAAAAATAAAACCGGTTTCTTCGCTGATTATAGGAAAAATCGCGTCGTTTTGCGCTTGCGGCAAATAAGAAAATTTCTGCCTGGAGGCGCCGAGCCCCCGCCCCCAAAAACCGCCCGAGCCGACCGCGATCAAAGATTGATTAACCTGATAACAAAAATCTTTGGGGGAATAAGACGGATCTAATAAGCATTTTAATCGATTCGCCTGATAAGGATAAATATTAACCATAACCGTCAAAGCCATAATTCCCAAAATTATTAACCCTAAAATATGCTTTAACCGGCCGCCGCCGATATAAAAAACTATTAACGACGCTATGGCGATGATAGCCAGGGTGCCCACGTCCGGCTGTAAAAGCATCAGTAAAGCGATTACGCCTAAAATAACCACAAACGGCCCGATGCCGCGAGATACTTCGGACAACTGTTTTTTTCTGCCTTCAAGCCAGGCCGCCAAATACAAAAGAAAAGTGATTTTAACGAATTCCGAGGGCTGCAGAGAATAGCCAAAAACATTTATCCAGCTTCTGGACGTTCCCCAGGTGCCGGCCAGGCCGGGAATAAAAACTAAAAGCAACAAACCGATGGAAGCGACCAGCATCCATAAAGCGTATTTGCGCCAAACATGATAATCAATACGCGAAAAAAACCAAAAAGCCGCGAGGCCAACGATTAAACCAAACAGCTGATGTTTAAAAAGATAATAACTGTCATGGTAAGTATTGTAAGAAATAACCGAGGAAGCGCTGGAAAGCATAACCAAGCCAAAAATAATTATAGCGCCGACTATAAAACCGAGCGGCCTGTCCGATTCATGCTCGCCTTTGTAATTGATTAATTTATTAAATAATTCTACTAATGATTTCATAATAATAGTTTTGGCTAAATTTTGTAAAATTTTCGTGCGAGGACTGTCTGAGCCAGAGTAATCTCGAGGCGAGTTCCGCAGTAGAAAATTTTATAAAATTTAGCCAAAACATCATGTTGTACATTTTTTACATGGTCTTATCCAATAGAAACACCGCCAGCCCCACGGCCGCGCTAACGCCGGCGATAACCCAAAAACGCATCACGATTTTAGGCTCAGGCCAGCCAATGGCCTCAAAATGATGATGAATCGGAGAAGAAATGAATATTTTTTTTCCTCTGATTTTCTTTGACAATTGCTGGATGATCACCGAAAAAGATTCTATGACAAAAACCAGGCCGATAATCGGTAAAATTAAAGCTGAATTAGTCAGCATGGCGATCACGCCCAAAGTAATGCCGAGGCTCATCGCGCCGGTATCGCCCATAATAAAACGCGCCGGAACTATATTAAACCATAAAAACGCCAATAAAGCGCCGGCGACAACGCCGCAAAAAGCGGCTAAATCATATTTACCCATGGAAAAAGCAATCACCCCGAAAGCGCCAAAGCAAAAAAGCAAGGCGCCGCCGGCCAAACCGTCCAAGCCGTCGGTTTCGTTAACGGAAAAAGCCGTGGCCACTAAAACAAAAACGAAAATCAGCATATACGGCCAGCCCATTTGATAATCGCCCAAAAACGGAACATGAAAAATATCCCAGCCTAATTTAAAATAGAACCATAAAGCGCCGAAGACGGCGATAGCGGTATAAATCAATAAACGATGCCTAACACGTAAGCCGCCGCCGCCAAGAATGCCTTTGCCGCTGACATCAAGCCAATCGTCAACCAAGCCGATTAAGGCGGTAGCCACTAAAGCGCCTAAGGGCAGAAGAGTTTCTTTGCGGGATAAAAAATTAAGGTTATCAAAAATATCGGCGGAAAAAATTTTTGGCAAATAAAAAAATACGGCCGCGAGGATTAAAACCGTGAGCCAAATTAAAATACCGCCCATGGTTGGCGTGCCATTTTTATGAGCATGCATTTTTGTATAAATCGGCGTTGAGCCGTTAGACCTGATTTTTTTACCTAAACTATATTTATATAAATAATGCGTTAATAGCGGCGTCCAAAAAATGGCAAAAATAAAAGCTAAGGCGGTTAAAAACAAAATTTTAATAATGTAAAAGTCAATCATAAAATAATTAACATATCATCATCAAACGCTCGGGCTAAATTTGTAAAATTTTCGTGCGAGGACTGTTTGAGGCCGCCAGCAGGCGGACGAGTTCCGCAGTAGAAAATTTTATAAATTTAGCCAGAGCGACATGAAGTAATAATTACCTAAGTTATTAAACTATCTAAAATTAACTAAATAAATAGCGGCCGTGCCGGCAATTAAAAATAAATTAACCAGCAACGAAAAACCCAAGAGCAAATGGATTAAAAATTTATTTTTTCTAAAAATATTCAACAGCAAAAGAAAATTAATCACGATAAAAGACAAGCCTAAAGTCGGAATAATATAAATGTCTTTGGCGTCGCCGATTAAATTTACTCCCAGATTAACGTTATAATGCAAAACCACTAAATTCTGGCTCACATTATTTTCTACGTAGAAAGCTAACAGCCAATTAATAATATTAAGGGCAAATAATAATATCAGATACACTCTGACGAAAATAAAACTAACCATATGCAAAACGGCCTGGACCGACTTCTCGCGGCTAAGATATAAATAATTCAATATTTTATGGCTATCGATCGCCATGTATTTAACTTAACATACTTTTGCTTAAAAATAAATCCCTGCGCCTCGGGCTCGCGCGCTTAATATTTTAGCTTGTTATTTAAGCCATTAACCGCTTTGATAAGAGAATAAGCAGGCCGGAGTTTACCTAATTTATATTTTTATGTTATAATATGATTAAGTTAAATCTTTTTTATAATCACATGTTATCAAATCAACAGCTAAAAAAAATACTGGAAAAATCAGATATCATACCGGCTCAGGAATTTGAAAAATTTTGTAAAGAAGCGGAAAAATCTGGCAAAAATTTAGAAAATTATTTAATTGAAAAAAAAATAACCACCTCAACCTCTTTATACGAAAATGCGGCTAATTATTTTAAAGTGCCTTTTATTAATTTAAAAGACCAGATTATAAGGAAAGACGTCTTATTTAATATTCCGGAGCCTATCGCTTCGACTCACCAAATAATCGCTTTTTCCGCCGACGATAAGGAAATAAAAATCGCCACCTTAGACCCGGAAAATATAGAAATTATAGAATTTATAAAGAAAAAAACCAATTTGAAACCGGTAATTTACCTGACCACCCCGGAAAGTCTTGATGAAACCATAAAGCAATACCATAAAAGCTTAAAAGCCGAATTTAAAGACTTGGCTGATGAAAATATAGACTCGGGCGACGCCAATCTGAAAAAATTAGCGGAAAATTTACCAATCGTCAGAATCGTTGATACGCTTTTGGAATACGCGATTTTCGAAGGCGCTTCGGATATTCATATAGAGCCGGAAGAAAAAGACGTTATAGCGCGCTACCGAGTCGACGGCATTTTAAGAACGGTTATGACCTTGCCTAAGAACGTCCAGCCGGGGATTATCGCTCGCATAAAAATACTGGCTAACCTAAAAGTTGATGAACATCGCTTGCCGCAAGACGGCCGCTTTAAAATAAGCTCAAAAGAATATAAAGTATCTTTCAGAGTTTCTATTATTCCGACTTTCGACGGAGAAAAAATTGTTATGCGCCTCTTAAGCGAAAAAGCGCAAGTCTTAACTCTTGAGCAACTTGGCCTGCAGCCTTCAGCCCTGGAAACCATAAAAAGAAATATTTCCAAGCCGCATGGCATGATTTTAGTAACCGGGCCGACCGGTTCGGGAAAAACCACTACGCTCTACACGGCCATGAATATATTAAACACTCCGGAAGTCAATATTATGACGATTGAAGATCCGATTGAATACCGCATGCCCAGAATAAACCAATCCCAGGTTAATCCGAAAATCGGCTATACTTTTGCCGCCGGCCTAAGAGCTTTTTTAAGGCAAGACCCGAATATTATTATGGTCGGAGAAATCCGCGATCAGGAAACCGCGGAAATCGCCATTCATGCCGCCATGACCGGCCATTTAGTGCTATCGACTTTGCACACCAATGATGCCGTAACTACCCTGCCCCGCCTTTCCGATATGGGCGTACCGGCCTTTTTGGTAGCTTCGACCACTAACATTATTATCGCCCAAAGATTGGTAAGAAAAATTTGCCCCAATTGCATCCAAAGTTATAAATTGGATAAACAAACCGTCGACGAATTAAAACAGCAGCTTGATCTTGAGAATATCATGCGGAAGCTTGAAGAAAAAAAAGTTATCGTTAACGCCAAACAAGGCATTGAGGCTTTGCTGTTTTACCGAGGCAAAGGCTGCAAGCAATGCTCTAATTCCGGCTATAAGGGCCGGCTCGGCATTTATGAAGTTTTGGAAGTCACCGAAGAAATGTCGGAATTAATATTAAAAAAAGTCTCGCCGGCGGAACTTAAAAAACAAGCGGAAAAGCAAAATATGCTGACTATTGTCGAAGACGGCTTTATTAAAGCTAAAAACGGCATCACGACGATTGAAGAAATTATGAGAGTAACTAAGGAATAATTTAAATTATGCCAATAAATTTACCGCAACAAAACGAGCCGGAAAATCAACAAGAAAAACCGGCTGAAACCAAATCGCCGATTGAACCGGCAAAAAATATGATGGGCGCGATTAACGGTTTTTTAGAAAAATTTTCCACTATTCCCATTTCTGAAAAATTATTTTTTGTCCAAAATCTGGGTATCATGCTTAAGGCCGGAATTTCTTTATCCGTGGCGCTAAAAACTTTAGCTAAACAAACCAACAATAAAAGATTTTCCCGGATCATAGGCGATATTTCAAAAAACGTGGAAAAAGGCGTGAGTTTTACGGAAAGCTTAAAACCCTACGAAAAAATCTTCGGCCAATTATTCGTCAACATGATTGAATCGGGTGAAATTTCCGGAAAACTTGAAGAGGTTTTAAAAAGACTGTACATCCAATTTAAAAAAAATCATGAGCTGGTTTCAAAAGTTAAAGGAGCGCTTACTTATCCGGCCGTAATCTTAATCGCCATGAGCGGCATTGGCATTTTCATGATGATTTTTGTAATTCCAAAAATCACAGTCATGTTTAAAGAGTTTAACGCCGAGTTGCCTCTGGCCACTAAAATAGTGATTTTATTATCCGACGGTTTGGTTGAGCATGGCTTGCTTTGCCTTATCGGCCTGATTGTTTTTATATTAATCATTATCAGGGTAATTAAAACTAAAAAAGGCAAATATATTTTTCACGGCTTACTTTTAAAATTACCGATTTTTTCGACGATTGTTAAAAAGGTCAATCTGGCCCGTTTCTCGCGAACCATCAGTTCGCTTTTGAAAACCGACATTATGATTATTAAAAGTTTTCAGATTACGGCCAACGTTTTAGGCAATGTCTATTACCGCGATGCCTTGAATGAAATGAGCAATAAAATAAAAAAAGGCGGCACTATCAATGAAATTATTAATAATTACCCGAAATTATTTCCTCCCATAGTTACGCAAATGATTTCCGTAGGCGAAGAAACCGGCGAGCTTGATTATATACTCGAGGAACTGGCTGAATTTTATGAAGGAGAAGTCGACCAAACCATGAATAACTTGCCGTCAATAATTGAACCGGTTTTACTCTTAATCCTCGGCGTAGTCGTCGGCGGCATGGCCGTAGCCGTGATTATGCCCATGTACTCTTTAACCTCGGCTATATAAAAAATCAAACCATAAAATTATACTATGCAACTACGCCGAGACAATAAAGGCATCACGCTCATAGAATTATTGGTCGTTCTTGGCATTACCGTCCTCTTGTCAACCATTACTATCCCTTACTTAAAAAAATATCAGCCGAATTTAAAACTTACCGCTACCGCCCGCGACCTAACGACCGATCTAAGATACGCCCAGCAGCTAACCGTAACGGAACAAAAAGTTCATCTTGTCGATTTTGATTCAGCCAACGACAAATATGAAATCTTAAAAATTGATGTCGCTACCACTACGATTAAAACCGTCATCTTAGACTCTGAAATAAGCATTAAACAAATCACCGATTTAACCGATGACCGGGTGATTTTTAATTTTTACGGCGGCGTCAGCCAGTCCGGGCAAATAATTTTAACCAATACCAACAACACCGATGCCGTTATTAATATAAAGCCGTCAGGCTATATCCAGCTTGGGCAATAATTATGAGACAAAAACCGCAAAAACATATTAACCAGGCGGGAATGAGCCTTTTAGAGATAATGGTATCTATGTCTATTCTGGTTATTACTTTTATTGCTTTAATGCAGTCTTTCCCCATGGCTTTGACTATTAACAAGACTTCGGAAAATTCCACCAAAGCTTCCTATCTGGCGCAAGAAAAACTTGAGGAATTAAATTCGCTCGGCTACGGCAATATTGCCGTTGGCGTTATCGAGGCCAAGCATCGCCTATCCGATATTCAAACTGATTATTTATATTATTTTCAAAGGCAAACCGCGGTTAGTTATGTTGACGGCAATTTGCAAGACAGCGCTTCCGAGACTGGTTTAAAAAAAATTTCCGTGACGGTCTATTTTACTAACGCCTTATCAAAAACAGAAAAAAATTATTCTACCGTCGCTCTAATAAGCCAATGGTAATAATATGAAACAAGGATTTTCAGTTATCGATATAACAATAATTATAGGCTTAATCTTATTGGCCTATTTAGGCTATAGCCAATATCTGGATAGCAAAACTGAACGGATTATTAAAAACTCCGATTACCCGCTCCAACATTCAAACTTAGAAAATACAAAATCAGCGGCATCAACATCGGCAAACCAGCCTCTTAAAAATCAAGCGGCCGCTCAGAAAACCGCGATTGAGAAAATCCAAATTGCCGAAACCGATAAAACAATTACGCCGGCAAGCAAAAAGGGTTATTATGAAAATATTACTTATTTTTACCAAATCAGCTTTCCGGAAAGCTGGCCGATAAAAATAAGATCCGCGGAAAATGTGTCGTTAGGCACGGTGCCGCCGAAAAACGGCCAAGGCGCTATTACTATTGAAATATCTACGGGCGAAAATAACGAGCTTGAGCAAGCTAAGGCCGAAGCCAGGAAATATCCCGGCCTGATTTCAATAACCGAAGAGCCGATTGCTTTAGCCGGCATTAACGGCAATAAAATTACCTTGAATAATTTAATGACTAAAACCAAAACTATCAATATTTTATTGAAAAAATCAAACTTAAATTATATTTTAAAATACGGCGAGGAATCGTCGGAGTTTGTCGATCAAGTTAATAAGGCGCTGGCGACTTTTAAATTTACTGAATAATGAAAAAACTAATCAAAAAAAATACGGCCGGTTTTACTCTTTTGGAAATTACCGTAAGCGTCTCTATGTTTGCCGTTATTATTATTTTAGTAAGCAATATTTTTTTAGTAACCCAGCGGGCTTACAATAAAAATTCGGATATTGCCGAACTGACGCAAAATGCCCGAGTCTCTTTAGACAGAATATCCAGGGAATTAAGGCAGTCGGCCAATATTATTACCGCTCTGCCGATAACCGACGCCGACCCTAATAATCCCCCGGTTAACCAAATTTCCTTCCAGGACGGCCACGAAATCAGCCAAACAACTTATCTTAGGTATTATCTCGATGGCACTAATTTAATGCGTGAACATAAAGCTTATTATTTTAGCCAAGAACCGTCGGTCTACGTAGCTTATAACGCCCTGGACCAAGGCGGCGCGCCACCCCTTGAAACCATAATTGACGATCGGATAACCGGAGAATATTTTACCGAGCTAGAATTTTGGGGGGCTAACGGATTAATCAACGTTTCTTTAAGCTTGGCAAAAAATCAAAACATCTTCAGCCTGGAAACTTCGGTCTATTCACGCAATCGCTAAATTAACGGTTAATAAATATGCGGCCCGAAACAGCTAAAAAAACAAATAAATATTTTACCGCCAAACAAAATCGAGGCATAGCTCTTATTTTAACCATTCTTTTAATGTCCTTAATTTTATTTTTATCTTTATATCTTTTAAGCTTTACTTTAACCGAAGACCGCATCTCTAAAAGCCAATCATTCGGAGCTAAAACCTATTATCTGGCCGAATCAGGCATCCAGGAAATGGTCTGGAAATTAAAAAATGACGCAACCTACAAACAAAATTTCGAAAGTAATCCGAGTTGGGCCGTTAGCTTTACCAGAACCAACCCTTTCGGCTCTAATAACGGCTCCTACACGGTGAGCATAGCCAATAGCGATTTGGCTCACGGCGTGATTACTTCTACCGGCACGATAGATATCGGCAACGGTAAAACCAGCCAGCGCATAGTAAAAACTTATGTTTATCGGGCCATGGGACAGTCCGGAGTGGAAGATAACGCGGGTTATGCCGACGGGGATGCCAACATATCGGCCAGTTTGATAAATTTTTATGACGGCGGCTTGCATTCAAACATAAATATAATCGTCAACTTAATCAGCACGGTTAACGTTGACAAGGACTTGGGCGCTGTAAATAATTTCAACAAAAATTTTTTCTCAACCGTTAACGTCGGTGGAGAAATACACTCTAAAAATTACCCGCCGGCCGCGTCATCGATTACTATGCCGGCGGTTGATTTTGATTCAGCCAGCGCCAACTCGCTAAAAAACAAGGCTACGGTAGTCTACACAAAAACGCAATTTGACGCTTTAATCGCAGCTAACCAAAATTTAACTTTAGCCGGTCCGATTACCTACGTGGACGGCGATATTGAATTAAAATGCGATCGCAAGCTAACGGTCAACGGGCAATTGGTTTCCGGCCGAGATATAAATATCGGCGCTTTTTCATGGGGATGTCCGCTGCAATGCGACCAAAGCAACGTCACGGTAAACCATGCCTCTGGCGTAGCCTCCGGCTTATTGGCCAAAAGAAAAATAAATTTTGATCCTTGCACCGGCGACGTGAATATCAACGGCATAGTCTACGCCAGCGACGAATTTAAAACTTTAAGCCTGCCGAATCAATTTAATATTATCGGCGGCTTAATCGGCCGCAAGTTAACTATGACCAGCATCTGGCAGCCTATAAACGTGACTATCAACGACCAATATTTAAGCGAGACTTTAGGCGCGACCGAATTTTCCCCGATTATAACAGTTGAACATTGGGAAGAAGAATATTAATTATTCGCATATTATGGTATAATAATTATAATTATGATATTAACCAACGGCTCAAACCGCCCAATCGGCTTAGACATTTCCGACTTATCTTTAAAGCTGGTTCAGTTGAATAAAATAAGGGATAAAATAAAAATTCAAGCCTTAAGTAAATTGAATCTGGCTCAGGGCATTATTGTTAATGGGGAAATAAAAAATAAAGGCGAGCTTATTAAAGCGATTAAAAAAATAATCACCGAACCGCAATACGGTAAAATCAGCTCCGAGGAAGTTGTGGCTTGCCTGCCTGAATCAAAAACTTTTATTAAATTAATTGAAATACAAAAATCACCGAACCCATTAGCTGATATTATCGGCTCGGAAATAGAAAAACACGTTCCCCTGGCGCTTAATGAAATTTACTACGATTGGCAAATTATCGAAGAGTTAGCTGATAAATATTTGGCATTAATAGGCGCCGCGCCTAAAAATATAGTCAACCAATATACGGAAATGCTTGATGAAGCGAAGCTATCTCCTGTCGCCCTGGAAATTGAGCCGATATCTATCTGCCGCTCCGTTTTAAATGAAGAAGCGTCGAATTTAAAGACAATAACGTTTGGAGCCAAAACTAAAGTAGACGCCAACCTGAATTACGGCATTATCGATATCGGCGCCAATCATACCTGCATGATATTTTATTCAGGCAAGACTATACTTTTTACCGTCAGCATGCCGATTTCGGGAGAAGATATCACCGCTAAAATTTCGCAAGCCTTAAATCTGACTAAAGAACAAGCCGAAAAAGCTAAAATTATCTGCGGCCTGGATGAAAATAAAGCCGACGGGGTAATTAAGGATATATTGGCCAATACGTTAAAAAATTTAGTGGAAAAAATAAAAGAAGCGGTTTTATTTTATGAAAATTATTTTCATGAGCGGGGCGCCTTAAGCCAAATTTTACTATGCGGCGGCGGAGCCAATATACCCAATCTGGAAAAAATTATCAGCCAAGAATTTTCGGTTAAAGTTAGCTTGGTCGACGCCTTAACTAATTTATCCGAGGCAAAAAATACGTTTGATGAAGTTTTTACTGAAAAGCACGCCGTAAAACTTAAGCCAACCGAATCCGGCTCAAACGAGAAAAAAAACTCGCTCGTTAAGCAAAATTCCAGCGCCACTTTTACTACCGCTATCGGACTGGCTTTAAGAGGAATTTTTATTGATGAATTATAATAAATCGTATAATTGCTATGCTTACCTTAAATCTTATTTCGGAGGAATTAAAAAAGGAAATAAAATTGCGCCATCTTTATTTATTTATTAAAAAAATCAATTTAACTTTGATCATTATCACCATTGTCGTGGCGATTATTCTTTTAGTCGCTAAAACCATACTCCAGGTAAAATTTGATAATATCGTCGGCCAAACCACCCTGGTAACTAAAAATAACCAAGGCTATAACAATAAAGTTAAAAACATAAACGACAGGATAGACTTTGTTGAAAAAATACAAAATAACTTTATTCCCTGGTCGAATTTACTGAAAACCGTGGCCGAAATAACGCCCGGGGATATTAACTTATATTATCTTAAAATTAATTTCGAAGGGCAAACAATAAAAATCAAGGGCGAAGCCGGCTTGCGCAGCAGTTTGCTCGATTTAAAACAAAAAATGGAAGCGACAAATATTTTTAAAGATATTGATTTCCCGATTAAGAATATTTTGGAAAAAGAAAATATTAATTTCGAAATTAACGCTAAAATAAATTTAGCCAATTTATCGAATTAAACCTTATATGAACGGCGGCAAATACTTTAAATTCGACCTAAAAAATAAAATCACCGCTACTCTGGCCGGCTTTTTTATTATAATTTTATCTTTAATTTATTTTATTGTTATACCGACGATTAAAGAAATTAAAACCATGGGCAGCGCCATAGAAGCGCAAAGGGAAGATTTGGAAAAAAAATACATTAAAGGCCAAAGCTTAAGGCAATTAACTGAAAATTTAAGTAAAATAGAGCCTAAATTAGAGCTCTTGGACCAAATTTTTATTAATAAAAACCGCGAGCTGGAATTTATTACCAGCCTGGAAAATGAAGCCAACAAAAATCAAGTAAGCCAAAAGATAAATTTAAACGCTCCGGAAAAAGCGGAAAACCAAAATTTTCAAAAAACCAGCCTGCAGCTTTTTACTAAAGGCAGCTTTATCAAACAACTGCAGTATCTCTTAGACCTTGAACATTTAAGCTATTATATCAACATCAAAATTCTGGAATTATCTCCAGCCGCCGATGGCGAGCAAGTTAAAGCCGACAGTCAAGAACTCCCGCTAGCTCCCGCGGATAACCACAATCTTAATATGTTTATTGACGCCGATACTTACTGGAACTAAAACGATATTATGATGAAAATAAAACAGATAAAATTGACCCCTAAAAAATTATCCGGCCTAACGGCTACGGTTATTATTTTAATAACTTTAATAATTTTAATCTTTATATCATTATTTTTATATAAAAATTTTTACCAAACCATAACGGAAGCGAAAGAAATTATAATCCTTAGGGAAAAAGTCGCCATCGACACGGTAAACATGGAAAAATTTAACGCTATCATGAATAAAATAACGCAAAAAACCGCGCCTAACATATTAAAAAATATTGTTAGCCCTTTCCGCAAATAAAATTTTCCATTTCTCAAATAAAAAAACCGCCCCAATCCGTTAAACGCGAGTTGAGGCGGTTTTTTACAATTCCGGCGCCATGCGCCTTAATCTTTTAATAATCGGCGGTATAATTTTTAAAACCGCCTCGACTTCGGCTTCGGTATTATTTTTACCGAAAGTAAATCTAATCGTGCTATGGGCAATTTCATCTTCTATGCCCATGGCTTTTAGCACCGGCGAAGCTTTTAGGCTCTCCGAAGCGCAAGCCGAACCGGTAGAGACGGCGACGCCCGCCAAATCCAAAGCAATTAAAATCGATTCGCCCTCGGCTTGGGCAAACGAAATATTGGCATGCGATGGAGTGGAATTTTTTATATCGGTATTAATAATAATTTTAGGGACGAGGCGTTTAATTTCGGCGACAAACTTATTCCTTAATTTTAAAATATTTTTATTATTTTTTTCCTGATTGGCGGCGCAAATTTTTACCGCTTCGCCAAGGCCGACTATGCCGGGAACATTAAGCGTGCCGCTTCTTAAATTTTTTTCATGATGCCCGCCTAATTGAACGCCGTTAGCCGGGGTTCCGGCTTTTACGAATAAAGCGCCTACGCCTTTAGGCCCGTAAATTTTATGGCCTGAGAGCGATAACAAATCGACGCGCAAATTTTTAACATCGCAATTTAAAAAATTCAATGACTGCACCGCGTCGGTATGAAAATATATTTTATGCCGATTATTCTCTTTATTTCTGGCCCGGTTTATTTTTTCGATAATTTTCCCGATTTCCCTGATCGGCTGAATACTGCCGACTTCGGAATTTACGTACATTATAGAAACAAAAACCGTATTCGGCTCAATTGCCTTTTTAAAAATTTCCAAATCCACGACACCGTTTTTCTTAACCGGCAAGTAAGTAACTAGAACGCCCCGGCTTTCAAGCTGATGAAACGGTTCTAAAATGGCCGGGTGCTCTATGGCCGAGGTGATTACATGAATTTTTTCCCCTTGATTGTTTTGAATCAGAGCGCTAACCGTGCCGAAAACAGCCAAATTATCGGCTTCAGTCGCGCCTGAAGTAAAAATTATTTCACCGGCCAGGCAATTTAAAAATTCAGCTACTTGACCCCTGGCCAGTTCAACCCCGGCTTGAGCCGCCTGGCCGAAACTATGAATAGAGGAAGGATTGCCATAAGTTTGACTGAAATACGGCAACATAGCCTTTAACACCGCTTTGTCAACCGGAGTGGTGGCGCTATGGTCAAGATAAATTGCGTTATTATTACTATTCATAAATGTTATTATTAAAAAATAAAAATAACTAATGTCAAATGACAAATCAAACCCAAAATCCTAATGTCAAAAAATTAATTAATTGGTCATTTGCCATTGATTTGACATTTGTCGTTGGAAATTTGTCATTTTAATTTTACATTTGTATCGCCTCTACCTCTTTAACTTGCTTTACTGCCTTCTTTATTTCCGCCTCAATCCCCTGCTTTAAGGTTATGGCGGACATGGGGCAATGCGCGCAATGGCCTAAGAGTTCAACTTTTAACACGCCGGCATTTTCGTCAAAATTAATAAACTGCAAGTCTCCGCCGTCCATCTGCAAAGAGGGGCGGATTTTTTCTAATATCTTTTTTATTTTATTTTCAACATTATCTTTATTATTTTTTTTAACTATTTTTTTAAGCATATTATTTAAAATTATTTAAACTTTAAATTCGTAATTTTTAATTATTTTGGTATTTCTCGATTGCCTGATGTAAAGCCTCGACGCCAAGCATACTGCAATGCACTTTAACCGGCGGCAAGCCGCCTAAATCTTTGACAATTTGGTCTTTAGTAATTTTTAGAGCCTGGCTAACGGTTTTCCCTTTAACCATATCGGTTAAAGCCGATGAGACTGAAATGGCCGCGGCGCAACCTAAAGTTTCAAATTTAATATCTTTGATTATCTTTTCACCTTTTTTGCTTTTATCTATTTTCAAATAGATTTTCATGACATCGCCGCAGCTGGGGTTCCCTACCTGGCCGACAGCGTCGGCATTTTTAATAACGCCCTGATTATGGGGATGTTTAAAATGCTCAATAACTTTTTTAGAATATTGCATAAATAATCAATTAAAAATTAAAAATTACGAATTGCGAATTTAGTATATTATATAACTCCTAATTCTTAATTCTTAATTCGTAATTGTTAATTGCCTAATATACTTTGACTGGCGTCCCGATCGGCGCCCAATTATAGAGAAATTCGGCGGGACCGACGCCCAAGCGTACGCAACCATGCGAAACCGGAATACCTAAATGATTTTCCCCTTCTTTGGTTCCATTCGGCCAAACCGGCAATTCATGGATGCCGAAATATCCGTTTTTTAGACTCATCCAATAAGGCATCCATAAGCCGTATTTTGACCAAGCCCGAAGCGCTTTGCCGTCTATTTTATAACTGCCCAAAGGCGTCGGCATGCTTGATTTTCCCGAGGAAACTTTAAACTCGCCCATTCGGACATCTCCTAAAAAATAATATAATTTTTGCTCTTTGCCGGAATTTATTTCTATTTTTTTAGTTAACTTTATTTCTCCAGGTTTTACCGGATCATAGCCGGCCTTAACCTCATCACCGTCTTTAAAGCCGTCGCCGTCGGTATCGGGATTATTTAAATCGGCATGAAAATTCAATTCCATTTTATCCGATAAGCCATCAGAGTCGGTATCGCTATCTTCTAATTTTATTTTTTCAGGATTAAGCGGAGTATAGCCGTTATTTAATTCTAACCAATCGTTATAACCGTCGCCGTCGGTATCGGGATTATTCTGGTCGGTCCAGTATATATTAATTTCATCTTCGTCCGGAACGCCGTCGTTATCGCTGTCTAAGCCGGCCTGAGCCAACACCGGCGTAGCCAATAAAAACAAAATTGAAATAACCGTGATTGTTCTCATAATAGTTGGCTCAATTTTATATCTTTTAAAGTTGAGTTGATGGCTTGCTCGACTTTCCCTAAAACCTTATTTACTTCGCACTTGCATTGGCTGCCGCAATATATTTTTTTCGTTTCGCCGGTGCAGTGGAAAACGTTTAGCTCACCCTCAAGCGCTATTATTATATCATAAATATTAATAAATTTAACCGGCCCGTTTAACTTATAGCCGCCGCCGGCCCCGATTTCCGACTTAACTAAGCCGGCCTGTTTTAAACTAGCGAACAGCCTTTCCAAATATTTTAAAGAAATATTTTCTTCTTTAGCGATAATCGCCAAAGAAACGCTGCCGAGCTTTTCCCGCTTGGCTAAATTTATTATCGCCCTAAGGCCGTAAGTTGAACGCGTGGAAAATATCATAATAGTCTTTGTCATGCCGGCCGCCGAGCCGGCGTCTATATCCTACTAAATTAGTTGGTATTAATATAATAACATAAACTATTTTGCTGTCAAGTCTTGACAATTTTAGCATTTTTGCTATTATATAAATAATAACTATTAAATGACCTTTCAGTCTATTTTTTTGTTTTCATCTTAATTGAAAATTAAAAATTGAAAATTGAAAATTACTGCAATATGGCACATAAGAAAGCAGGCGGCTCAACCGCCTTAGGCCGCGATTCGCAAAGTCAACGCTTAGGTGTAAAACTTTATGACGGAGAATACGCTAAGGCCGGATCAATTATTATCCGCCAGCGCGGCACTAAATACCGCGCCGGCAAAAATGTTAAAACCGGCAAAGACGATACTTTATTCGCTCTAGCGGCCGGATTGGTAAAATTTACCAGTAAAAAAATCAAAAAATATACCGGCAAGCTGGAAGCGGTTAAAATCGTTAATGTAATAGCGAAAAAATAACTTCAACTTATAAAAAAGAAAGCCGATTCCGTGGCTTTCTTTTTTTATTTATCTTTTTGTCATTACGTGATCCACGCAATGCCGTACGGCTATCGTAATCTACTCTTTTTCTGTCATTGCGAGGAGGCCGTACTCGGCCGACGCGGCAATCTCTGGTTTAATGGCACATAAGTTGATTTTAACCGGAGATTGTCTGGCTTTGCCAGATCTAGCGTAGCGATGGCTTAACTCCTATTTAATATCACTCGCAATGACGAATTATTTGCCTTTCCCGCAAACTCTTAAAAACTCCACGAACAAGGGATGCGGATCTAACGGTCGGGAAATATACTCGGGATGAAATTGCGTGCCGATGAAAAACGGATGCTTGGTAATTTCTATGGCTTCCACGATTTTCCCGTCCGGCGAAGTGCCGGCCACGCGCAATCCGGCTTTTTCATATTGCTCACGATATTTATTATTAAATTCATAGCGATGGCGATGTCGCTCGGATATAGTCCCCTTTTTACTGTACTTAGCATAAGCCGAAGCCAGATGGGTGCCGGGCATAATTTTACATGGCCAGCCGCCCAGTCGTATGGTCCCGCCGTATTGCTTTTTAGCTAAGAGTTCCTTCTGTCCGGGCATAATATGAATTACCGGATATTTAGTCTTTGGATCAACTTCTTCGCTATTGGCGCCTTTAAAGCCTAAGACGTCGCGAGCAAATTCAATGACCGCCATCTGCATGCCGAAACATAAGCCGAAATATGGCACTTTATTTTCGCGGGCATAACGAATCGTGGCGATTTTTCCTTCGGCGCCGCGCGAACCCCAGCCCTGCGGCACAATTATACCATCAAACTTTTTTAAAATCCTGACGCCCTGTTTCTCCACGTCTTCAGCGTTTATCCAATGCAAAACCGGCTTAACATTATTAGCCGCGCCCGCGTGCTTAATCGCTTCAATCACCGAAATATAAGAATCGGTCAGGCAAAAATTGCCGGTAGAAAAATACTTGCCGACAATACCGATATTAACCTGTTTTTTAGCCGATTTAATTTTATTGACCATTTTGCGCCAATTAACCAAATCCTTCTTGCCTAGAGGCAAACCGAATTTTTCTAAAATACGCTCGCCTAAATTGTCTTTTTCGTAATTAATTGGCACATCGTAAATTGATTTAATATCCGGCGCGCTGATAACGTCATTCTCTTGGATATTGCAAAAAACCGCTAATTTTCTTCTTCTGGGCGCGTCAATGCCGGCGACCGAGCGGGCGATAATAAAATCCGGCTGAATACCGGCTGAATTTAAAGCCCTGACAGCGTGCTGAGTCGGCTTGGTTTTCATTTCGCCGATAATTGACGGCACCGGCAAATAAGACACTATAATAAACAAAACATTATCCGGCTCGCTTAAATGCATCATCCTGGCCGCCTCCAGAAAAAGCAAATTTTCATATTCGCCGACCGTGCCGCCGATTTCCACCAGTATAATTTCCGCTTGATCTTTTTTAGCGGCGTTTTTAATTCTTCTGATAACTTCATTCGGTATGTCAGGCACAACCTGAACGCATTTGCCGCCATATTCAAGATTGCGTTCGCGCTCAATTACGGCCGAATAAACCCGCCCGGTAGTCATGTAATTATCGCGGCTGATGTTTCTATTCAAAAATCTTTCGTAATTGCCGACGTCCTGATCGGTTTCATCGCCGTCTTCGGTGACAAAAACTTCCCCATGTTCTATCGGGTTCATGGTGCCGGCATCAACATTAATGTAGGGGTCGATTTTTATAGCGCTGACATTATAGCCTTTACCCGCTAAAATCCTGCCGATGGAAGCGCAGGTGATTCCCTTGCCCACGCCGGAGATGACGCCGCCCACGATAAAAATGTATTTAACCGCTTTGGCTTTCTTTTTGTTTGGCATATATATCTGGTCGATTGGGAAAATAATTTTTATCGCGAATATAAAATTGTAGCGATTTTTTGAAAAAATTATTACCACAAAATATCAATAAAAATAATTTTTGCCAAAAACGCACAAATTTTATCTGAGCAGAAAAAATTATTTTCCCAATCAAACGCAACTGTCAATTTATTATTTCTTATTTAATATCTCCGCCGCTTTATCCATTTGCGGATCTAAATTTTTATCATAATCTTCTAAAGTCAAATCGATTTCAACATCCGGGGTTATGCCTTCGTGATTTATATTATAGCCTTTTGGCGTCAGCCATTTGGCCACGGTAATTTTTATCGACGAGCCGTCCGCCATATCTTCTAAAGTTTGCACCGAACCTTTGCCGAAAGTCTTCATGCCGACTATTGTCGCCTTACCGTCATCTTTTAAAGCTCCGGAAACTATTTCCGAGGCCGAAGCGCTACCCTGATTAACCAACACCACGGTTGGAAAATCTTTTAATCTGGCCAGGCCGCGATGCGAATATTCATTCTTTTTTTCCGGGCTGAATTGCTCGGTCACGATTATGCCTTCGCTAATCCATTCGCTAGCCACGTCAATCGCCGTCTCCAGATAGCCGCCGGGGTTATTTCTTAAATCAAGAATGATGCCTTTGGGATTTTTTTCAAGCGCTTCAGCGGCCGCTTTTTTAAATAACTCGCTGGTATCGTCGTTAAAATTAGATATGGTAATAATGAATATTTTATCATCGCCCATCTTCGTTTTAACGCTTTTAACTATAATGGTTTCCCTGGTTATTTTAAAATCCTTGGTCTTGTCAAAACTTTTTCTAAAAATTGTTAAAGTAACTTCCGTGCCTTTCGGCCCGCGAATTTTATTGACCGCTTCATCGGTAGATAGGCCGGCCGTTGACTCGCCGTTAATGGCATAAATCTGATCACCGGCCTGAAGGCCGGCTTTTTCCGCCGGCATATCGGCTAAAGGCGCGACAATGGTTATTATATTATCCCTTTTTCCTATTTCAGCGCCAATACCCTCAAAAGTGCCGGCCAGATCATCGGAAAATTCTTTAGCTATCTTAGGCTCCATAAAAACCGTATAAGGATCGCCGGCTGAATCAACCAAGCCTTTTAAGGCGCCATAAAACATTTTTTTATCGTCTAATTTATCTTTATCGACGTATTCCTTCTTCAGCGTATCCCAAACATTCCAAAATAAATTAAAATCAATATCCTGCGTTAATTTATTGGCCGGCGCGGTAACATATTTATTATAAACTTGGCCGGCGTAAACCGCCTCTTTTATGCTCGCCTGTTTAATAAACTCATTTTTCTGCGCTAGCATCATGCCGCCGCCGAAAGCGGCCGCGAGTATCGCCAGGCTTAATAAAATAACGCCGGTAATTTTCCAGCGCTTAGACTTTTTATTTCCCGGCGCTTCTGCTGACAGTTTCATATTATCCATAAAAATATATATTTTATATTACTCTATATATATTATCACAATCCTGTTTATTTTGCCAAATCGGGCGTCGGCATTGAAAAATAAGCGGATTTAGGCTATGATATAGCCATAATTATTATTATTTATTTACAGCTACTTTATGTCTAACTTCATAATCAACGGCGGTAAAAAACTTCATGGCACGATTAAAACCAATTCGGCTAAAAATTCGGCCGTAGCCATTCTCTGCGCTTTGCCCATGGTTAAAGGCAGGACGGTTTTAACCAATATGCCGCGCATTGAAGAAGTAAACAGGATCATCGAGATCTTAACTTCTATCGGCTTAAAAATCAGCTGGACGAGCGCTCACGCCCTAGAGATCATAAACGGCGGCAAAATTAATCTAAGTAAAATAAATAAAGAATCATACGAAAAAACCAGAGCAGCCGTTCTTTTGATCGGCGCTTTATCGTCAGTTTTTAAAAATTTCATCCTGCCTAAAACCAGCGGCTGCAAATTAGGCAAGCGCTCGGTCAATCCTCATATCATCGCCTTGAATCATCTGGGCATAGAGGTAAAAAAAATCGGCAATAATTTTAAAATCAACAGCGGCCGAACCAAAGGCGCCGGCTTTACTATGTATGAATCGGGCGATACGGCCACGGAAAACGTTATTCTGGCCGCGGTTCATCTTGACGGCCGAACCGAAATAAATCTGGCTTCGCCAAATTACATGGTGCAGGATTTGTGCTATTTTCTGGTTCAAGCCGGCGCCAAAATCAAAGGCATCGGCACGACTAAGCTGGAAATTACCGGGGTGAAAAAACTTAAACCAATCAATTACGCCATTATGCCCGATCCGATAGAATCCATGGCCTTTATTTCACTGGCCGTCACCACGGCCTCGAAACTTAATATTACGTCCTGTCCCTTGGAATTTATCAGCCTGGAACTGGAAAAACTAAGAGTTATGGGGCAAAAAATTAAAATTAGCCGGCCGTATAAATCAACCAACGGCCGTTTTGATTTGGTTGATCTGAAAATCATCCCCAGTAAACTTACCGCCCTGCCGGATAAAATTTACGGCCGGCCTTTCCCCGGCTTAAATATTGATAATTTGCCCCTGTTTTTACCGATCTTAACTCAGTCTAAGGGGCAAACCCTGGTGCATGACTGGGTTTATGAAAATCGGGCCGTTTACTATACGGAATTAAATAAGCTTGGCGCCAATATTATCCAGCATGACGTTCATCGCGTTACCGTTACCGGACCGACTAAATTAACACCGGCAAAAATTATTTGCCCTCCGGCTTTGCGTCCGGCCATCAATCTATTAATCGGCATGCTGGCGGCTAAAGGCGAATCTATCTTATATAATTCATACTCCATCGATCGCGGCTATGAGAATATCTGCGAACGATTGAATAAGCTTGGCGCTGATATAAAAAAAGTTGATTAAAACCAAAATATTTTTAGCAGAAAAAACAATTCTTTACGGTTAAACTAATATTTATGACTTTAAAAGTTAGAAGAATTCTAAGCTTTATATTTGTTATTTTATTTATCACCATAACCCCCGCTATCATGCTTTACGCGGCCGGTTATCGGCTTAATAAAAACGGCTTTTCCATCCAAAGGACCGGCATGTTTATTATTGATTCTAAGCCTAAAGGAGCAAAAGTTTTTATAAACGGGCAACCTCGGGAAACCTGGCCCAGTTCAATATTTAATAAAAATAATTTTATCGCCACGCCGGCTAAAATAAAAAATTTGCTGCCGGGAGAATATGACATTAAGCTTGAGCTCGACGGCTACTTTAGCTGGCAAAAAAAATTAACCGTTAGCTCCGGAGCTTCAACTTTCGCCGAAAATATCTATTTATTTAAAAATGACCTGCCGGTTAAAATCATACCGGCCGAGATTGAATCGATTCGCTTATCGCCCAATAAAAATTCAGCCGTGGTTTTTTCTTCCGATCTGATAACTTTTTTAAATTTATCGGACGAATCGCAAAAAACAACCAAAAGAAATAATCTGGCCGGAAAAAATATTTTCTGGTCCGAAGACCAAAATAAAATTATTATCGATAATTATCTCTATAATTTAGCCGAGCTTAACTCCGCCATAGACCTGAAAAAACTGACGCTAAATTCGTTTAATTATAAATGGAGCGGCGATACTTTATATTATCAAGATAAAAATTCGATTTACCGGTTTGAAGCCTCCGGCTTGCCGAAAAAAATTATCGGCAATAAAATCTTTAATGACTATCTGGTTAAAAATAATAACCTATTTTTAATTGTTAAATCCGGGCAAACGATTAATCTTGAAATTATAGACATAACAACCGGCCAAAACCTAAAAAATATAAGCTTGCCGGCCGCTCAAAATTACTCTTTTATTAATCCGGAGCAAAATCCGCTTAATCTCTACGATAACAGCCATAAAATCCTTTACCTAATCGACCCGATGTCGGCTTACCAGCCGCTAACGGAAATTATCAATAACGTAAAAACAACTTTCTGGATTGATTCCGATAATTTATTATATGCCAATGACTTTGAAATTTGGCTTTATAATTTAACGGCAAAAAATAAAACTTTAATTACCAGAGTCTCCGACGCCATCGATAATGCCATCTTGCACCCAAGCAAAGATTATATTATTTATTCAACTAGAGAGACAATCAACGCCATTGAGCTTGATGAAAGAGAAAAAAGAAATATTACCGAATTGATAAAATTGGATTCTGTCGGTTCATTTATATTAACCAATGGCGATATTCTTTACTTTCCGGGAAAAATTGGCAATTCCGAAGGGCTATATAAATTTTTGATACAATAAAAAATAAACAAAAAAGCAGACTCTGATAGCCTGCTTTTTATTTAACCGATTAATTCATCTCATTTTAACTGCCAGCTCCATTTATCCAGCTTATCTCTTTCGGCTTTAGAAATAAGATAAATGTTATCGCTATCGCCTCTTTTGGCATAATACAAACCATTATCGGCTTCGCCGATCATTAAAACATTGTTTGCTCCCTCGCCTGACGCCTGAATAATAATCAGATGCTTATCAAGCCCGGTATTGGCAAAAGTTTGCGCGGGAATTTCCGCGGCCTTTAAATTTGACATAACTTCTAAAACTGGCTGAATTTTTTCCGGCTTAACGGCAAACTTGTCGGGTAAGCTACCGCCCCATTTGCCGTCTTTTAGCTCTGCCGTAAATTCCCTGTTTGGATATTGAAATCTTATTTTATTAATTTTCTCCGCCGGTGTTGAAAAAATAGTAAAATCACGCCAATCGGCCGGATTAAAAGCGCCGAATAAATCAGCCTTAACCGCGTAAGTGGCGGCCGACTCCGGCGTTGAAATATAAGAACTCGCGTAATCGCTTGACCGGCCGCCGATAATAAAATCAGCGACATTTTTATCTGCCTGGTAAATTTTTATTTCGAGGCCTAAATCGCCAGTATTAAATTCGCTTTTTCTTTCTCGGGCTTCGCTGACCAATTCAATTTCCGACTCGGCGGCTATTTTTAATTCATCGAAAACCTTGGACATAACCGAAACGTCAACATAAAAATCTTTGCTATTATTATATTTCCATTTTTGATCTTTTTTGGCTAAAGTTAAAATTTCCTCATGGTTTATAATTTCAATTTTATCGGCTAAATCAATTTTTATCTTGGCTAAAATATTTTTTGGCTTGCCTAAATTATTCTGCCATTTTTTTAAAGGGCCTTGATAGGCGTAGGCTAAAATAACCAACACAATCAACACTCCTCCTAAAAACAAAGTTTTTTTATTCATAGAATAATTTTATTAATTTTATAGCCCATCTTCAAATCTGGTTTTTCTTCTTAAGAAATATCTAATTACGCCGAAAAGCACGACCACAACCGTTAAGCCGAAAATATTCGCGTATCTAACGGTCGTTTTAACCGATTCGCTTATTTCTTTAACCGGACGCTCGGTTACGCCCTTTGAACGGATAGAAATCAAATCGCCGCCTAAGCTTAAACTGTCAATAACATTCTGAAAAAACACCAAATTGTCCGGATAATTTTGCAAAAAATTATCCCTGATAAAATCGCTGTCCCCGACTAAAATCAAATGGCCGGGCTTAGAATTCGTTTTATTAAACGGACTCGAGAATTTACCGGTTAGGCCAACGGCTAAATTAAATTTTCCTCTAACTTCGCCGCTGATTTGCGCTTGAGGCTGTAATTTAAAATTATCAGACACGGCCATGGCTCGATCCGAAGTTAAAGCTAAATAAGAAACCGCCATATCCTTAACTTTATCAAGCTTAACGTCAATAGTAGATACCCAAGGTAAAATTAAACTTTCCAATCTTCCCACTGCCGGATTATTTTGGTCAAAGCCTGACTTTATAACTTTGGGCCAGTAAGGATAATTAGTGGAAAAAGTAACAAACCCCTGGCTAAATGACGCCAAGCCGTTATTCACGTCCAGCGCTAAATTCTGATTTAATTTAACGCCGTACGACTCTAAAATTTTATTCAAGCCGATGTCGTTTTTATTGGCCAATAATCCTTGCTCAACATTAACTCCGTCGGCCAAAATAACCAAGGAGCCTCCGCCCATTAAGAAAGCGTCAATCGCCTTAAGCTCATCGTCGTTAAATTTTTCTTTTGGGCCAATAATTATCAACGTATCTAAATCGTCGGCGATTTTTTTATCTGTAGCATAATTAACCAAAGAAACATTATAAATTTCACCAAGCTTTTTATAGGCCGCGCCAACCTCTTGGGTCGCGTCAGCCGCGCCGTTGCCTTGCCAAAAACCGATACTGGCAATATCGGAATTAGTTAATTTTTTAATAGCCGAGGTAATTTGATATTCTAAGTCCTTGGTATTCTCTATTACCGGAATCGCTTGAGATTTTTCTCCATATTTAATTAACATGCCCAAATAACCGTTAATAACTTGATATTTGTCTTTTTCCAGGGCATTAAACTGCAACTGGGGTATGCCGGCCGAATATAGTTCTTGCGCTGTCGCCTGATCGTCTTTAGGGTCGATAAATTCTACTTTAATCTTGCCGCCGGAATAACTGGCATACTCGTCTAAAATATCGCCTACTTCCTGGCGCAAGTTTAAAAATTGCGACGGCAAATCGGCGGAAAAATAAGCTTTAACGCTAACGATATCTTTTAGGTCGGCCGCCGCCGACTTACTCGCCTTAGAAAGAGAATAGTCTTTATTTTGCGTTAAATCAAAACGGTAAAAAATATTATAAGAAAAAAAATTAACCACGATTAAAATGCCTATCACTATGATAATGGTCAGGCCTAAATTGGTTTTTTTAAAAAAATTATTTAAATTCATATTAATATAATTCTAATCGATTGGGCTAAATTCTGTAAAATTTTCGTGCGAGGACTGTTTGAGCCCAAGTAATCTTGGGCGAGTTCCGCAGTAGAAAATTTTATAAATTTAGCCCAATCACCGTGTGATATAAAAATCAAATTTATTTCCACGCCCTATTTTCTATCACTCTGACATTCAGCCAGAGGAACAAAAACATAAAAGAAATATAATATATAATATCTTTAGTATCGATAACGCCCCTGGCAATATTGTTAAAATGGCTGCCCAAACCCATAAATTTCATAACCGGAGCAAAGCCTCCGGGCACTCCGGCTAAAACAAAATCGGCGCCAACTATAAAAGCGACAAAGCAAGCCGCTAAACCGATAATAAAAGCGATAATTTGATTTTTTGTCAGGCTGGAAATAAATAAGCCTAAAGCCAAATACGAGCCGCCCAAAAACAAGGCGCCTAAATAACCGCCGATAACCGGCCCTAAATCCAGATTGCCTAAAAAAGCGATGCTAACCGGTATGGTTAGGGAAAACAGCAAACTAATGGATAAAAAAACCAAAGCGCTAAAAAATTTAGCTAAAACTACTTGCCAGTCGGTCACCGGTAAAGTTAAGAGGAGCTCTATCGTGCCGCTTTTCTTTTCTTCGGCCCAAAGGCGCATGGTAATAGCCGGCGACAAAAATAAAAAAATCCAAGGGAGAAGCGCGAAATAATTTCTCATTGAGGCTTGAGCCGCCAAGAAAAAAGTATTAAAAAACAGCCAATTGCCGGCCACTAAAAAAACGCCGATAAAAATATAAGCGATCGGCGAATTAAAATAACCCATCAATTCTTTCTTAAACAGAATGTAGACAATTTTTAAGTATGGCGATTTTTTCATTTTACATTAAGCGTTAAAAAATTATTTAGTAAGCTCCCTAAACGCATTTTCTAAACTTGCGCTTTTTTTGCTGAATTCTAAAATACTCCAATTATTTTTCATGACTGTTAAAGATAAATATTCGCGTAAATCCACGCCGGCCATTGGTTCAATTTCATAGCCATAAATATCTTCGGCTTCTTTATCTTTGACTTTTACATTAACGACATTTTCCATTTTTTTAAGCTTCTTCTCTACTTCATTTTTTAATCCTCTGATTTTTACGTAAATTATTTCCGCGCCGCCGGACTTTTTCATAAGCTCGCTCGGACTGCCTTGGCCGACAATCTTGCCGTTATTAATAATAATCACCCGATCGCAAGTAGCGCTTACTTCGCTTAAAATATGCGTGGAAAATATAACGGTTTTTTCCCGGCCGATAGTTTTTATTAAATCGCGTATTTCCACTATTTGATTCGGGTCTAAACCGGTTGTCGGCTCATCCAAGATTAAAATATCCGGCCGATGCATTATCGCCTGAGCCAAGCCTACCCGTTGGCGAAAGCCCTTGGAAAGTTCTTCGATCGGCTTGCGCAAAACATTGTTTAAGCCGCAAATTAAAACAACTTCTTTGATTCTATTTTTAATTTCGCCTTGGCCAAGGCCGCGTATTTCCGCGATAAATTTCAAATATTCAATCACTCTCATATCCTCGTAAAGCGGCACGGTTTCAGGCAGATAGCCGATTTTTTTTCTGGCAGACAAGGAATCCTTGGCCGTATCAAGGCCGTCAATCAGCACCTGGCCGGAAGTCGGCGACCAAAAAGAAGTAATGATCTTCATGGTAGTGCTTTTACCGGCTCCGTTGGGGCCTAAAAAACCTAAAATTTCTCCTTTTTCAACCGAAAAACTAATATTTTCCAAAACTAAATTCTGGCCGAATTTTTTTGTTAAATTCTTTATTTCTATCATAAAAAACTTTAATTTTATCTAAATTCGTCTAAGGTCGCGATTAAAACCAAAAATTTACCGTCGCGAAAAACTTTTAATCCTATTCTATCTCCCGGCTTATATCTTTGTATTATAGATATTAAAGTGGTTTTTCCTTCAATTTTTATGCCGTTAATTTCCGTAACAATATCGCCCGGTTTTAATCCGGCTAAATCTGCCGGCGATCCCCCTAAAACCGACGGAACGCCATTGTCGTTAATTGATATCCAAGCGCCCGTATCTTTAGCTAATTTTAATTGCTGAACCAATTCCGGCGTTATCATATGGTATCTTATCCCCAATCTTGGCCTGACAATGCGCCCGATTTCCCTAACGCTTTTTATTACCGGCTTAGCGTCATTTATGGGGATGGCGAAACCGATAGACGAGCCGGATTGATCCATGGCCACATTAATACCTATGATATTGCCTTCCAGGTCAACTAAGGGGCCGCCTGAATTGCCGGGATTTATTTCCGCGTCAGTTTGGATGACATTATCTAAAACTTCATTAATGCTGCCGCTTTGATCCGAGGCTTCAATGCTTCTGCCTAAGCCGCTAACGATGCCTTTAGTCGCGCTATTTTGGTATCGCCCCAAGGCATTGCCGATAGCCACGACCGTGGTGCCAATTTGCAATTTATCGCTATCGCCCAACCCGACATAGGGTAAATTTTTATCAAAAATTTTTAACACCGCTAAATCATTAATCGGGTCCTTGCCGATCAGCTGGGCGTAATACTGCTTGCCCGAATTAAGCAAAATTTTAAATTGGCCGGTTTTTTCATCGGCCACGCTGGCCACATGTTTATTGGTTAAAATTAATCCGTCGGCTGAAATCAAAAAACCCGTACCTGAGCCTTTTTGCACAATTTCGGTTTTTTGCGTCTGCTCGCCCGTGCTTAAATTTAATATCGTGGTTGTTTGCTGATCTAAAACGACTATATTTACCACGGCCGGAGAAACCTTTTTAATCGCCCTGACGGTTGCTTCTTGATCGTCTAAGCGTAAAGTATCGGCGATAACTTTAGTAATATTGGGATTATAGTTATAAACAAAAAGGGCCGCGCTTACGCCGATTAATAAAACCAAACTAATTATCAAATATTTTTTTATTTTCATATTTTAAATTTATTTTTAGGTAACCGCGGGCCGCGATCATTTAAATCTTCAAGTTTTCGTTCTGACTCCCCGTACCAATCTTTCGGCGGGTCTTTTTCTATTCTGGCAGTTGTTTTAATAACTTCGGCGGGTCTTTTTTTTATTATCATCTTACGCGCCCCGTTAAACTCTTCCGGCTTAGGGCTATGATAAATATGGCCGCCTGCCCCGGCGGCTTCATTATTTTTTTTCTTATCGTTTAAAATACCATCAAACTCTAATTGTTCAAGTTTTCCCATATATTTATATTTATTGTATTTATAATTATAGCTTAAACAAAAAATCATGACAACTTTACAAAACTTAGAAAATATTTTATTATAACAATAGTCCCGAATTTCGGGATTTTATGGAACTGCCGCTGGATGCTCTTTCGCGTATAAATTTTCACAATTTCGAAAAAATTTCAGATAAAAATTTGCCGAGATTTGGAAATTTAGACCGAACCTGGCGTTCAACGGCAGTTTCTATTATTCGGGGATCGTCCAACGGTAAGACAGCGGCCTTTGAAGCCGTCAATCATGGTTCGAATCCATGTCCCCGAGCCAGATCGCGCATGCTTGATCGCGGCAGATAAATATAAATTAACTAATTTAAAAATATGAACAAAAAAATAATATTAGGTTTAGCCGTATTGGCCTTAATAATTTTAGGGATAACTGTTTATTTTTCCGGCAACAAAAATGGTTGGAGCAGCCAGGAAGTCTTTTTACCGGAAAAACAAACTTCAGTAATAGATTGTTCGATCAGCAAAAACAGCGAAATCAAAAAAGATTTTACAATTAAACTGGCGGATATTAAAGATAAAAATGAATATAAAATCAAGCGCCAAGAAGCGATTAATTTAATCAACCAATGCTATGAAGTTAAATTAACGGAAGAATACGAAGTTCAGGCCGGAGAAGTAAGCGCGCAGGAAGGAATTTTTAAAAATAAAATCAGCCGAGATACCAGAGTTTTTGACAAATTAAAACTATTTAAAGGTTTGGACTTATTTGATTACGAAAGCGTAGCCTTAGACGGCGGCTTAACCTATGTTTATGCTGGCGACTATGGCTCTCTGTTAAATTTTTACGCCGAGGCTATGGTCGATGGTTATAAACAAACGCCATCGCCGTCGGAAGACGAGCTTATCTGGACAGACATAGAAACCACCCTGAAATTATTGACTGTTAAATTTTCCCGCCTTGCTGACGGCAAAACTTTGGCCAACTTTGATTTCGTTGAACCTTTAGACGCCGCTATTAGCCAGCCGGTAAAAACTCAAACTGATTTACTCTTGGGCAGATGGGTATCGCTTGATGACGCAAACTCGGAAATTGAATTTAGCGTCAATAAAAAAATGATTGATTACTACCAAGGCAAAAAAATATCTGAAGCCGACTTTACGGTTCAAGGAGAAAAATATCTAGTTGCCGCCGATAAGGGAGAGGAATTTAAATATAGCATTACCGAGTTATCCGACAAAAATTTGACTTTAACATATTTGTCGCGAGGCAATACTTTAAGGTACAAAAAAATCGACAGTAAATAATTATATTTATGGCATTTTTATTTTTTCTGGCCGGCATCGCTTGCATAGCGCTTGTTTTCTTAATGCACTATTTTTTATTTCAAGCTTTAGTGTATTTTTTCGGCATTTCCGGCCAAATTTATTTAAATATTTTAAAAATCATTTTTATTTTGTTGCCCCTTGGTTTTATTTTTTCTTCAATTCTGATTGTCCGCTTCTCTAATATTTTTGTCCGCCTTTGCTATACTATTGCCGCCAGCTGGTTCGGCATTATGCTTTATTTTGTTTTAGCTTGCCTATCGGCATATTTTATTTTATATTTAGGCAAAGTTTTTTCTTTTAATATTAACCAAAAAACTTTAATTGCCTGCTTATTCTTAGCCGCCGCCGCGATAATAATCCACGGCATTATAGCGGCGCAAAATATCAAAATAAAAGAGCTTGATATCGCTCTGCCTAATTTGCCTAACGAGTGGCGGGGAAAAACCGCGGTCTTTATAAGCGACTTGCATTTAGGCGCGATTGATAACTATGAATTCGCGACTAAAGTCGCCGGCCGGATTGACGGTTTGCAACCGGATCTGCTCCTCATCGGCGGAGACTTTTTTGACGGGCAGGCGAATGTTGACTTGGATAAATTAGCGCAAATTTTTTCAACCGTTAAAACGCCTTTGGGTAAATTTTTTATCACCGGCAACCACGAAGAATTTAGCAATAGCGCCAAATTTATCAACGCCGTTACGAAGGCGGGCATTAATGTTTTAGACGATGAAATGGTGGAAATAAACGGCTTGCAAATTATTGGCGTAGATTATAAATCCGCTTATAAGAAAAACGACTATAAAGCCATTCTGGCCAATCTTAAAATAAATAAAAATAAGCCCAGCATTTTATTAAGGCATGTGCCGGATAAAATTGAAGTGGCGCCTGAATTCGGCATTTCGCTTCTGCTTTGCGGCCATGCCCATAAAGGTCAGCTTTTCCCCATACAAATTATCGAATACTTTTTATACGACGGCTTTCAATACGGCTTAAAAAAATCCGGCTCCACCATAGTCTATACTTCTTCAGGCGCCGGCACCTGGGGTCCGCCCATGAGAATTTTAGCCGACCCGGAAATCGTACGGATAAAATTTGAGTAATATAAAATAAGCCCGGTTTGGGAATTTGTTTTTCCGCTTAGATAAAATTTGGGCGTTTTTTACAAAAATTATTTGTAAAAAACGCTACAATTTCATATGCGCGATTAAAACAAATTCCCAAACCGGGCTTTGTTATACTTTTGAATACTTCCCTACCGCCACTAAGCTGGCTAAAACATTTACCAAGCTGGCGGCTAAAAATTCCAACCCGAAAATCAATAAAAAATTACTATTGTAATAATCCAACAAATTAATTTCAAAACCGGAGAAGAATGTCGCTAGATAAGGTTGAACCAAACCCAGAAGAGGATAAATAATAACTATTATCGCGATTACCCCGAAAAGCGCGTAAATCATTCCGGAAATCAAAAAAGGCGCGCGGATAAACCAGGTCGAGGCTCCCACTAATTTCATAATGCCGATCTCACGCTTATGGGTAAAGATGGCGACACGCACCGCGTTATAAACTACCAGTATGGTGATTAAAACAAATAACGAACTGACGAACAAACCGGCTTCGTTGGCTTTATCGGCAATATTATTGATTTTCGTTAAAATAGCTTTATGATCGTCAAAATTTCTTGATTCAATTATATCATTGTCAATCTTATTCAAGCTAACGATCAAATCATCATAATTATTAATATCTTTAGGCTTGATTATTAAGCTTGGGGACAGCGGATTTTTCCCCAATTCCAATAAAGCCTGTAAAATTTCCTGGTTATTTTTATGCTTATCCCTAAAACTTTCTATGGCCGCTTGCTTGGAAACATATTCAACTTGCTTAACCGAATCAAAATTACTAATTTGACTTTTTAAAGTTAAAATAAGATTTTCCGGCGCCTCGGATTTTAAATATAAGCTAATATCGACTTTATCTTTAACCGCGCTAACCGTGGCTGAAGTTAATATTTTAACCGCCAAGAGCAAATTAACGGAAAATAAAGCCAAGGTAATAATTACTACCGTGATAATTGACAGCCAAATATTGCGAGCTATATCCTGAAAACTGAATTTTATTACTCTAAAAAAAGAAAATAAAAACATATAATTTATTTGAGATGATTATAAAATATACTTTCCAACCGCTTGGTCGCCGACGATTAATCCGTTCTCTATGGTAATCACTCTTTTTCTTAATTTATTTACCACTTCCCGGTTATGCGTGACTAAAACCACTGTGGTGCCAAACTTATTAATTTTTTGTAAAATTTCAATAATTTCATCGGCATTGATTGAATCAAGGTTGCCGGTCGGTTCGTCGGCCAAAAGAATTTTTGGCCGGTGCACGAGCGCCCGCGCAATCACGACGCGTTGCTGCTCGCCGCCGGAAATCTGCAACGGATAACGATGCATTTTATTCTCTAGGCCCACAATTTTTAAAACTTGCGGCACAATATTATTTATTTTACGTTGCGGCTCGCCGCAAACCTGTAAAGCAAAGGCGACGTTTTCAAATAACGTCTTTTTTTGCAATAATTTAAAATCTTGAAAAACCACGCCGATTTGACGGCGTAAAACCGAAATTTCCGCTTGGCCGATATCGGTAATATCCCAGCCGCCGACAATAATCTTCCCCTCATCCGCCTTTTCTTCGCTGATTAAAAGCTTGACCAAGGTGGTTTTACCCGTTCCCGATTGGCCAACGATGGAAACAAATTCTCCCGGTTTGATATGTAAATTTACTTTATGAAGCGCCGTAATATCCGGAGGGTAAACTTTTGTTATATTGGATAATTTAATCATATTTATTATTCGTCTTTAAGGCATATGTTAATAATTGCTCGGTTTCGTCGAAACTACTTTGCCGGCTATTCGAACCCATAATAACCGCGATTACCTCTTTGCCTGAATTATTTTTCGCCCGCGCCATTAAACAATATTGAGCTTCGTCAAGGTAGCCGGTTTTAGATCCGGTAATATTTAAACTGCTGACTTGCAAAAGCTTATCCGTATTGGTTATAGTGTGGGCTTTTTTGGTGTTTACCGTGGTAAATTTGTACTGATACATGACGCTGGCTTTTTGGATAATCGGATGAGTATAAACTTCTTTAGTTATTATAGCATAATCAAGAGCGGAGCTCACATTCTTAGGAGATAACCCCGTGGGTTCTACAAAGCGAGTCGAGGCGGCGCCCAAACCGGCGGCCTCTTGGTTCATTTTTAATATAAATTCATCTCTCTTAAGGCCGCTAACACGCACCAAAGTTTCAATGGCGTTATTGGCCGAACCGACTAAAGCCGCGTAAAGCAAATCCTCGATAGTTAAAGTATCGCCGTCTTGCAATTTTAACCTGGCCGATTCCCATTTATTAACATATTCATAATTATATTCCTCGTCTTTAACGCTATAAGTTACTTGCCTATTTAAAGATGGCCGGGTATCAAGAAAAACTTTTATCGCCACTGTCTTGGTCAAGCTGGCTAAAGGCAAAGTGCTGGTGGCGTTTTTTTGCCAAAGTATCTCGCCGGTCTGCTCGTCCATGGCGATAGCCGATTTGGCGGTAATTAAGAGATTGGATTTAGCGCCGTTATCGGCAATGCCTAAAATTTTATTATTTTCAGAAACAATGCTGATCGGCTGGACTCTGACGTTAATTATGCCGGCGCCCGTGGAAGCGATTTTTTTAAAAGCCACTTTGTCCAGATCAATAACCCGGTTGGGATGAAGCTTTCTTTCCGGCCCAAAATCGTTAATGGTCACATCAACAAATTTATTATTGGCCGTATTGTAAACGCGCAATTTTGAATTTTTAGGAAAATCCGGCGAAGCCGCGAACATACCGCCTTTATATTTATACCAGCTGGCTTGCCCGATAACTAAGGCCGCCGGATTGGCGAAAACAGCCAGGCGGGCAAAGGGCAGATAAATTAAAGAGCGGACATATGATTTATCTGGATAATCAACCGTGGGCAAAGGCCGCCAGGAAGAATAATTTTTATCATAATAAAAAACTTGCTTATAATAATTTGAAGATTTATCGTAAGCCAGCTGCACGTTAAACGGTTTTTTACCGTCATAAGCGGTTTTATTTCTAAATTCAAACTGATAAACTTTGCTGATTTTGTCTAACTGCCACGGACTGTCGATTACTTCATTTAATTCAATTATATCCACTCCGGTAGAATCGCTTAATAGCCCGGGAGTTAAAGAAAGCTTAATCGCCTCGTCAAAAACGCTAACCGTATAACCCTTGCCAATAGTCTTTTTATCCAAATTAATAAAATAAGAACGGTTTTCTTCCGCCTGGCCTGTTTCAGCCGCATAAACAAAACTACCGGCCGTTTGCGCCAGAGTTAAGGTTAAAAATAATATTATAGTTTGTCGCCAAATTTGACTTTGTGCTGCCATACAAATATAATTATAGCATACTTGAAATTAAATTTTCAATTAACAACTATGAATTACGAATTAAATTTTCACTAATTCGTAATCGGTAATGCGGGTATAGTATAATGGCAGTACGCGACCTTCCCAAGGTTGAGGCACGGGTCCGATTCCCGTTACCCGCTCAAAAAGTCAAATAAGCCGTCAGGCTTAATTGAGTTTTTGATGGGTTTCGGGAGGGGTAACTGCCTCTTTGGTCGGGGTGGGGCTTCCGCCCCCACGGGTCCGATTCCCGTTACCCGCTCCCTACTATTGATATTACGCGCAAGTATGATATAATCTATAACTCGCCGATGTAGCTCAGCTGGTAGAGCAATGGTATCGTAAACCATAGGTCGTCGGTCCGATCCCGACCATCGGCTCATTTAAAAAAACGGCCCTTCCCCCTGGGGCTGCTTTTTTATTTTTAGGGGCTACCGCCCAATGCTCTTTCGAGCATAAAGGACGAATAGGCGTTCGGCGATAGTCTCCTTAATTGGCTAAAATAAAAATTTTAATCTTGGCTAATCTTTCGCCGACATATTGGTCTAAAGTTTTTGCTCCAACAAAAAGATATTTTATGCCGAACTGCCCGTTTTTATTATCAACGATTTGCGCGATATAATAGCCATTGCCGCTAAAAATTATATCGCTGATTTGATCGGCATTTAAATTAAAAACCGTTTGCCCGAATTTTTCCGTCGCTTCCTCGTTGTCGTAATAAACCACCTCGCTATATTCATCGGCGTATTTGCTTAATTGCTCCAGATCATCAACATTTTTTAAAAGTTCGCTGATTTTTTTTATTCTGGACAACCCAACTTGATTAAAATCTTCATCAGCGACAAAGGCTAAGGCTAAAACTTCCCTGGACGAATTAACCGGTAAGTTATATTTTCCGCTTAAATTTTTTAAAATTATCCATTTGGCTAAATTATTCTTTTTCTCGGACAAATTTTCAAAATTATTATTTTTTATATTGCGATAATCAAAATAATTTATTATTCCCTGGCTGGTAACCGCGGCCGGCACGGGTAAAACACGCTCTATTTTTCCGATAATATTATCATCGATTTTAAATCTCAGCACTAATAAACAAACAACTGCATAGCTAATAATTAAAAAGGATGCCAAATACAACGTCCCATAAGCAAAATTTTGTTTCACGATAGAAAAAATTTTGCCTAATTTATTATTTAAATTTTTCTTAAAAAGCTTTATATTTTTTTGCCTTTTTAATTTTCTCTTGAGCGCGGTCTTCGCCTTGGCTGACTTTAGCTCTTGTTTTATTCTTTTTATTTCTTCCTTTCGTTTTATTTTTTCTAAAAGTTTATTTTCTTTAATTATTCTTTCTGCTTCTTTTATTTTTTCTTCCAGCCTAAATTTCTCCTGCCGCTTTTCAGCTTCTTCTGCCTTGGCTTTTTCCAAATTAATTTTTTCCGGCTTGCTCGGTCGGCCGTCTTTAAACGGCGCCGATTTCTCTAATATATTCTTAACTCTTGGCTTGAGGCTAAAAATTTTGTTTGATTTAATCCCGTCAACTTTATTAAAAATCGAAACAACTTGGTTCGCGACCTTAGATTCTCCGATTAATTTTGAATCTTTTTCTCCAATATAGCTTAAAACTATTTTACGATTTTTCTTTATTTCTTCAGGATTTAATTTTTTTATGCCATCCAAATTTTTGGCCATAGTATTAGTATAGCATTACTTAAAAAAATAATTTAACCATTTTCTTGGATTTGATTTCTTAACCTCCGGCTTAGTTTTTTCGTATCCGGGGATATTAAAAATTGTCGCGCCCGAAGAGGTGCTAACCGAAGCATTGCCGGCCGCCGTTTTTATTACGGTTAATTCTTCACCGGGCTTTTTTAAGCCTAAATTAAGCCTGGCTTGCTCTTCGGCGAATTGGTCTGATTCCAAATAGGAAACAAAATTTTTTAAATCAGCGTTTTTATTTTGCAAATTAATAATTTCTTTTTTAAATTCATTTATTTCCCGATTGACCCGATACTGCTTAAGCGCATTTTTGGCAAAAGGAAAACTTATTAAAATAATAACAATCAGGCCAAGCAAAGTTAAAAATTTTTGATTAAAAAATATTTTTTTAAAATAATTATTTTTGCGCCGGTTAATCATATGGCTTTAAATTTTGTTTTTTTAAAAACTGCTAAGACAATATTATTATACCAATAATCAACCAAAATATCAAAACATAATTCAAGTTTAAATAAGCTAAAACAATTCCCGGCCAAAAAATTTCCAGGCAGGAAAAGATTAATATAGCGCCGGTTAATGCGTAGAATAATTCATAAAAAAAATTATTAATAAAATTTTTTGCTCCGTTTGATTTAACGTCGTTCATAAAATAATATAAAATTCTATTTGATAAAATATTTTTTAATTTTTTGCCGCAAGGTTGTTCCGAAAAGATCGACTTTAATTTCTTTTATTATTATTTCGCCTTGGGCTGATTCTTCGGCGTTAAGGGAAGGAATGGAAATTAAAAACTGATATTTGCCATTTTCTTGGTAGGCCTTGGTCAAATCAAATTCTATAGCGGCCGTTTGCCAGCCGCCGGAATTAACCGGTGCCTGATAATTTGTTAAAATATAATTTATTTTTTCTCCGTTTATGTCAAGATTGCCGTCTACATTTTTAAATCCGGGATTAAATAAATCATTCTCGGCAAAGCTAAAAACGCCATCGCCGGAAATGATTATGTCATTTTTAGGCAACTCAACTTTTGAGACTCTATTTGAAATTTTCGCCGAAAATTGCTTATAGGTCTCATTAAGATTTATAGCCGCGTCGCCAATTTTAATTTTTCCGAGACTGGCCGGATTTATGGTTTGAGCTCTGACTAACCGGCTATCGGTAAACAAAGAAATATTTTCTTTATTGCCCTCGGCCAGCCATATTTTATTAATTATAACGAACCGGCTCTGCTTGCTGATTATGCTTTCGGTGACAATGTCGTTATTGGCGATAACGCTAAAACGATAAACGCCTTCGGGCAAATCGGCTATTTTAATTACGGCCCGGCGTTCGTTGCCGTTAATTTTTCCATCAGCCACATAAACGGAATAAATCGCGCCGTCTTTTGAATAAACTTTAATCTCGACCGGATCATCATCCGAATTAACATTTAAATCGGCAAAATTAAAAATGTAATTAAGCTCTTCTTGCTTTATGTATGTATAAAATTGATAAGAGCCGAGAAATTTATAATCAATCAGGTTATCTTTCAGGCTCGGTTGGTATTTAGCCAATAAAAAATTATTTTTAATACTATAATTGTATAAAGCGATTTCATCTCTTGCCGGCAAATTGCTTAAAAATTGTTCAACCGTATTATACTTTTTTTCGCGTTCAATTAATTTAATTCCGTTTTCTCCAGAAGTAACCGGCCAGACTAAAAATAATTGATCAATAATTTTATTTTGCAAAGGTTTAAGGTCGTAGTTCCATGAATCTTTATTATTTAGCAGTCCTATCTCCATAATCGGAAAATCAGCGGCATTTTTAAATTTTATGGCCACTTTAGCCTGCTCAAATCTTCGCGGCGTTTTAAGGGAAAAATAAATCGGATCGCCTTTAATTTTTGCTTCGGTTTTATTTGTTTCCACCCTTTCGGCGGGCGTCAATTTACCGATAAAATAATTCGGCTCGCTAAAATCATAGGTGTAGCTTATAGCGCCGGTTGGGACAATTTTCATATACCCAAACCAGCCGATAATTATCGCCAATATCAGCCATAAAATTATTCTAATTTTTAATACGCTTCTATCCATTAATTTATTTTATTTGCTAATTCTTGCTTATTATATTTTAAAATCACCCGGGGGTTCGGGGGTCGGAGTTGGCGCCAAGGCTTACAGAGATTAGATTAATCAAAGTTATAGCCAATCGGAAACCCCCGAGACTTTTTGCTTACTTTTTAGTCATAAAAAGTAAGTCCTAGCGAAGCGCCACGGATGCGAATATTCTCCCAGACAAACAAAACAACAAAAAACATATTGTCTCGCCAACAGTTATTACAATTTATTTAATATCCCCAAATACTCTCTCGCCGCTTTCTCCCAATTAAACTTTTTAGCCTGCCCTAACCCTCGTTCAATCAATTTATTTTTTAAATTTTCATCAGTTAAAATTTCTCGCATCGCTCGCGCTATATCGTTAACATTATAAGGGTCGACCATTAAAGCCGCGTCACCGGCAACTTCCGGCAAGCTGCCGGCATAGCTGGTAACAACCGGGGTACCTGAGGCCATGGCTTCAAGCGGCGGGAAGCCAAAACCTTCATAAAACGAAGGATAAACAAACATGTCCGCCAAATTATAAAGATAGGTTTTATCTTTATTATCTACATAACCTAAAAATTTAATATCGTCTTTAAATTCCGACTCCTCCCGTTCTCTGTAAATTTTTTCACTTTTCCATCCTTTGCCGCCGGCAATCACTAATTTTACGCTTTGCAATTCGCGGTTATTAACTCGTAATTTATTATACGCCCTGATTATCCCGTCAACATTCTTCCTCGGTTCAATCGTACCTAAATATAATATGTATTTATCCGGCAAATTATATTTACTTTTTATATCCTCCAGCTTGCTGGTGTCAATATTTAAATTTTGAATTTGTAATTTTGAATTTGTTTGGTCATTGGAAATTGGGATTTGGAAATTGGGAAACTTTTTAAATTCTCCGCCGATTCCAGAATATATTACCTTTACTTTTTCAGCATCAACATCGCATAATTCCACAATATCTCGCTTGGTATTTTCGCTTACCGCCACCACGCGATCAAACCGCTTAATTAATTTTTTAACATTAATCATCTTATGCCAAAAATTTTTGCGCTTTGAAAAAAATTCAGGATTTCTTAAAAACGACAAATCATGAATTGTAATTAAGCTCTTGCTTGCCCCTGACAGGCCGATAAAATTAATATGCGGCATGAAAAAAACGCCAACTTCCAGCTCTTCGTCAATTTTAGGATAATTAAAAAATTTAAACAACAAATAATTTAAAATTTTATTCGGATAATTATATTTAACCAATTTAACATTTTTCTCATTGAACTCCGGTATATTTAAACAATCGCCAAATGAATTATAAAAAAGCCGGTAATCATTCTTATTATCCAGCTTCAAAATCTCCTTAACTAAATTATATGTATATTCGGACACGCCGCTATAGCGCTCGTCCATTAGAGTTCGTATGTCTATGCCGATCTTCATTTAATTATTTTTTAAAATTTTTCCACGATTCTTCTATGTATTCGCTAATTTCACTTTTAAATCTAGCGACGGAAAATTTCTCAGCGTGTTGTTTTATAATTTCAGGATTAAATTTTGTCTTGTCAAAATTCTTTAAAGCCTCGGCTAAGCTATCTATCGTCTGCTCGTTAAAAAATAAGCCGGTTACGCCATCAACCACCGTTTCCATGGCGCCACCCCGCTTATAGGCGATTACCGGTCTGCCTGAGGCCATAGCTTCAACCGCGGTAATGCCGAAATCTTCTTCCTGAGGATAAATAAAAGCCAATGAGCGGCTATATAAATCGGCTTTAGCCGCGTCGTCCACCCGGCCTAAAAATTCAATATTTTTATTACTGCCGGCAAGATGTTTTAGCCTGGTTAAATCAATCCCGTCGCCAAATACTTTTAATTTTTTGCCGGCTCTCTCGCAAGCCTCAATCACCAAGTCAACCCGTTTATACGGCGCCAACCGGCCGCCGATCAGAAAATAATCGCCGATTTCTTCGGTAATTTTAAATTGCCCGGTTTCCACCGGCGGGTAAATTACCGTCGCGTTTCTTTTATAATACTTTTTAATTCTTTCAGCCACAAAACTTGAGTTAGCGATATATTCGTCAACTCTATCCGCCGCCAATTTGTCCCACATCCTGACATAATTTAACACCAACGAAATTAATTTTTTAAAATATTTATTATATTTCAATTCATTAATATACTGATGAGTGTCGCTCCAAAGATACCTCGTCGGCGTATGGCAATAGCAAATATGCAAAGTATGCGTGGGCGTAATCACGCCCTTGGCGAATGAACTTGAATCGGAAATAACCAAGTCATAACCGCTTAAATCAAAAAATTCCACGGCCATGGGCATAAACGGCATGTACCATTGATAATGAGAAACGCCGCCTGGCAGTTTTTGGATTATGGAAGTTTCAATTTGGCGATGACGGTAATATTTATCGGCATTTTTCTTTTCATAAAGCAAAGTAAAAATCGGCGCCTCCGGAAACATGTCCGCCAGCACCTTTAAAACTTTTTCCGCTCCGCCGTCTTGAGCCAGATGATCATGGATTAATGCGACTTTCATTAATAAGTATTATGTATAAAGTATAAAGTATAATGGAGCTAATTTTACGAATCCATTATACATTATACTTTATACTTGATACTAATCTATTCCACCTTCCTGCCCCTTATTATCGCCAAGGGCGTTCTAAGTAAAATCGCTATATCAAATAAAAGCGACCAATTTTCAATATAATAACAGTCTAATTTAACCTCATCTTCAAAGCTTAAATCGCTCCGCCCGGAAATCTGCGCTAAACCGGTTATTCCCGGCTTAATCGTTAAAACTTTTTTATGATGGCGCTCATATTTAGCGACTTCCCTCGGCTGATGCGGACGCGGCCCGACCAAGCTCATATCGCCTTTTAAAACGTTAAAAAACTGCGGCAGCTCATCAATGCTCCAGCGCCTGATAAATTTACCGACTCCGGTCAGGCGCGGATCATCGCCGATTTTATAAACCGGCCCGGACTTAGTATTTTTTTCTTCAATCAGCTTTTTTTCAAGCTCAAGCGCTTTATCGCTGCCGTATTCTTCGCCCACGCAATATTGATAAATCATTGATCTGAATTTAAAAAATTTGAAAACGCCATTTTTCGAAACTCGATCATTCTTATATATGACCGGACCGCGAGAATCGAGCTTAATTATTACAGCGGCTAATATAAAAACCGGAGAAAAAATTATTATAAAAAATAAAGCCAGAGCCATATCAAAAATTCTCTTAAAAATTCTGCCCCAGCCTTCTAAGGGAGTTTCTTTAACTTCCACCACCGGTATGCCGGCGATTTCCGAAACTTCGGTTTTTAAAACTTTCGCGCCAAGCAAATCGGCGGCATACTTAAAAGTAATGTGATTTTCATCCGCAAAATCAAACAGCCTGACCACTTCAGCTTTGCTTAAATTCGGGTCGCTTTGCATGATTTCGTCAATTTCGTTTATTTTTATAAACTCGGCTAAATCCTCTCCCGCTTCCAGGCTAAAATTTTTCAAACGCTTTATAACTTCATAGCCTGAATTTTTTCGGCTGGAAAATTCATGAATTAAAGCGTCGGTGGTGTTGCTATCGCCTACCAAAACTATTTTATGCGTGCCGATGCCATATCTTAATAAAATTCTTTGGATTAACCTAACAATAATTCTGGCAAAACTAATATAAACTATGGCTAAAAGCCAGCCGGCCAAAACTATAAAACGAGAAGAGAAAAGTTCCCTGAAAACAAAAATCATAATTACAATCAACATCAGTCCGGTCGAGCAAGCTAAGATCACCCGATAAACTTCCGCGGTCAAACGGCGGGAACCTTTAATATTATACAAACCGGCTAAAGCGAAAATAATCAGCCAGGCCAAAGCGATTAATAACAAAATCTGGAAATAATCGCTAAAAGGCAAACTAAAAATTACCGGCCTGATTTCGGCCGCGACGCTGGTAAAGCGCAAATAATAAGCCGAGACTCCGGCTAAAATAATCATTAAAAAATCCAACGGTACGAGTAAAAAAGAAAAAAAGAGTTCTGACTTCTTCATGAGTTTATTCATTGAATTAAAATTTTATGGCCGTAGGGCTTTGCCCGCTATTAAATTTTAATTCAATACCTTATATTTTTTGAAAATATTAAAAACTTTTTTTGAAAAAGTTTTTAAAGAATTTTATATTTCACTAATATCAAGGCAAGCTGTAAGCCGGATTCTGTTCCGCCAACTGGCGGAGACGATCATCTATCTAGCCCTAGCGTTGCCGCTAGGATCAAGCGAGCTACTTTTCATTACACCACAAAATGCAGTGTAGTTTGCTCTTGCTCCGGGCAGGGTTTGCCATCATACGCCGTCACCGGCGCAGAATACGCCTAACCTAAGTTATTTGGATATCCTAACATAACTTAAACACTGCGTAACTTTTCACCTTTCGCCATTGCTTCACAAAGTAATTCTCAATCTTCCATTCATTGAAAATTGGTAATTGAAAATTGAAAATTCCATTGCGAAGCAATGGTTAGTATTGTCTCTGTGGCACTTTCCCTAAGATTGCTCTTGGTCGCCGTTAGCGACTGCCATTTTCCAGTGTAAAAACACTTTTGGAGTCCGGACTTTCCTCTCCGATAAAAATCAAAGCGATCATCCGCTTACCTTGATATTAGCGAAATATAAAGAACAAATTATACAAAAATACTAACATTAAATGGAAAAAAAGTCAAACGGGACGTAATGGTTCAATACCTTTGCAACACTCCAGGTGCTAAACTGGCACCATATGGCATATACAAACAATCCGCACATTCCCGCCGTTAGGCGGGAGGCTGTTAGGCTCATAAAATTAAAACATTGGA
>Ga0247841_10000880_pt1 | contig 73971 bp, 119 predicted proteins | sample LaCruzMarch2015__2_FD_192410 | JGI IMG/M metagenome (GOLD analysis project Ga0247841, IMG submission 192410) | Freshwater microbial communities from meromictic Lake La Cruz, Castile-La Mancha, Spain - LaCruzMarch2015_18m | ecosystem: Environmental > Aquatic > Freshwater > Lake | place: Spain... | reverse complement strand
AAATAAAAAGTCTGTTCCATCAGCAACACAAGTGGAAACAGGGATTCCTCTTGGACAACCTATTGCCCCACAGCAGGTAGAGAACTATCAGTCGGGGGTTTTTGAACCGACAATTCGAAATACTGCAACAAAAACACAACCTCTTCCTGAGGGCTATAATCAGTTTGCGCCTACTGACGCAAACGGTAATTGGGTTAATCCATCAGATCAAACAAATCTTAGAAACTGGCCATTAGACATGGGTGGTGGACAATATGCTGTGGATCCAACCCAGCCGGGTAAGATGGTGAAATCTACTCGAGCCATCATGGATTACAAAATCAATCCTGGTGCCAAACAAAAAGTTTTAGGTAAATTATCCCCACAAGATTATCAAGTAGATCACATCGTTCCTCTTTGGATTGGTGGAGCTGATACCCTGGGAAATTTACAAATTTTTGATAATATAACTCACGCCCAAAAAACAGCCGTTCAGTCTGTTCCTCTTACCCTGTTAGCCAATGGTAAGATTGATCTTAATCAGGCTAAAGTGATGGCTTTAACCTGGAAAGATAAAGAGGCAAAAGGAATACCCATTCCAGATGATAAAGGTTATATTCCAGTTGACGTGGCTGAAAAAATCGCTAAAAAATGGCAAGAAGGTCCTAGTATGTGGAGTTATTTTGGCGAAGCCTTTAAAGAAAATATGTCGAATCTGGGTAATCAAATTCCAGTAGTTGGTGAATTTGCTAAAGGACTTGTTGGCGGAGGAACGGCAGGGATTGTGCCTGGAACCGCCCCAACAAAGGAATCTGGTATTGTTGGCGGTATCAGTAACTTCGCCGGTAATCTTGTCGGTATGCTGACTGGTATCGGTCTTATGGGTAAGGGTATAGGTCTTGGAATTAAGGGGGCAAAATCACTTCTCGGAATTAAAAAAGCTGTTAATGTTGCCGATAGCGCACTGAAGACAGCGGGACTTATTACTGATGTGGGTAATGTTGCGAAGGTTGGAAAATGGACTACCGTTGGAACTTCAATAAAAAACAATGCCCTTCTTCTTACTGCTTGGGGTCAACTTGGATTGACGGGAAGAGAAATGACAGGACAAGAAGAATTTGATTTTTCAAATCATGTTAAACAAGCAGCCGTTGATACCATTTACGGTACTCTTTTGGGTTCTGCTGGTGTCTATGGTAAGGGAGGCCAGACAATCAAGGGATATGCTCATGTCGGTCTAGGAACTACCGCTTGGTCGTTAATACAAGGTGCTGATATTCAAGACGCAGTAAAAGAAGGGATAATTATGACCGGATTACATGGAATGGGATATAAAAATAGGAAAATGGATCCACGCAATAGAATGGCAAGTGATGAAGCGTACAAGATGTCTGCGACGACAATCAATCAATATTCAGACGGATTATTTCCAACAATAAAACTTAAAGAAGCTGTTCCACAGCAACTTACTTTTGATGCTCCGACGTTACAAAAATATGATAATGCCAGAGTTGAATATCAAAAGAAATATCCATTAGATAATAGATTTAAAGATCTCGGCCCAATCACGAATGAGTGGGAGGCTTTAAACTTCTTGGAACAAGTATCACGTAAGAATGTTTTAGACTTCAAAAAGGAAGTCAAATCAGAAGAACAGATACAAAAAGAACTTCAACGAGTAGCTGTCTCTATAAACCAGCTGGGGAATCAGATGTTACCTACAGCAGAGAGACAAATGAAGGAATGGAAAGATCTGGTTACTCTTGGCGAGAAATTAAGACCGCAAATCAAAAAGGAGCAAGTTAGACCGGCAATGAATGCCACGGAAGTTTTAGATAAATTACCGATAAATGTAGTTGATAAAAATAATATTTCTGTCGATATCCAAGAAAAATATAAGAATGAACTCCTGCCAGAGGGTTATTCAACAACCAGGGGGATCGGTCGTGATGAAAAAGGAGTCGCCTTAGATCCAGAAGCCCGAACCAATCTTAATGATTTTGCTGTCGGAAAGAGAAAAAGTGACGGAAAAATTTATTTTCCCGTAAATGAAAAGTCTCAAAAGATTGGAACGTTAATTAATAACGAAGCTATTTCTAGTGGAACTCCACCGCCAATTTCTAATCCGGAAAATACCTTACGAGGTTTTATGAAAGATACGAATACTGGGGAGTTTCTGCCTATTGGATATTTTACTCAACCAAAAGGGATAAGTGAAAAAAATCCTCTTAGTACAAATAAACCATATATCGATATGGTTAATCGTTTTAAGTCAACCTGGTTAAATTCTCCGGATGCTAATTCTTTAATGGAAATTATTAATAAGGATAAGGCCTTTAAGGATTCACCTATAACGATAGAAAAAGCACAGGAACTATTCGCCATGAAGAATCAGGTTCCTGCTATGACTAATGAAGATATTCTTAGGAATCTACAGCCATCAAATTCTTTAGTTAAATATACAATCGATAATTCCATGGTAACTCCTAGGATGAAGGAATTAGATATTCCTGTTTTAATTGTTGATGTAACTAAAATATCCCCTATTGGTGCAGGAGAAAACATAAAAGATCCCTCAATTGAATTTAATGTCACTAGGAATGATTACCTCAGAAGTCTTGCCACAAAAGATGTTAATCCAACAACACCAATTACCCCAGAAAAAACTCCCGTTAGCCCACAACCGGCGGATTTTCAACCTGACTTTGTAAAAAGAAAAATGGCTGAACTTGGCACCCCGATCTCACTTGAAGAAACCACTAGGAAGGCCGATTTAGCCCCGAAAATGCCCCAGAATGCTATTAAAGTATCTGAGGTGGCTCAACCATCATCCCAGATTGTTTCAAAAGCTATTTCGTCAAAAATGTCTACAAAAGATCCTATTGACGTGTCCACAAATGAATTCTTCGGAGATATGGTAGATAAAATTGAAAATCTTAAAATAAAACCAACTAATCCTAGTAGTCATGAAAAGATTCTCATGGATGTGGTTAAGGGATTTAAAAGAAAAAATCCAGGTCTAAAGGAAGAAGATTTCAAGACTGCGATGAGCACCGCTAAAGGACGGGCAACAATTTTCGTTCAAGATTTTATTGATTCAACGTATAAGGGAACTAAATACTTCGGAACTGATGATACTTATGCCCGAACAAAGAAATCGGAAAGTGATAATGTTTTAATTAAACGTTACAATGAACTTAAGAGAAAAGAAACTGGTAGTGGTATAGAAGGTGATAACGGAGTTATCTTGAAACCATTCGAAAAAACTGAGATGAATGACTTAGAGTCAAAGATAAAAAAATATATTCAACTCCAGCAAGAAACGCAGAACATTAATGTGAAGGCTCAAAATGAAAAAAGACCGTTAACGAGTGACGAAATAAAACAAGTCGCTAATTTAAACAAACAACGTTTTACTCTGACACAAAATTACCTTGGAGGTAAAGATACCAGTTTGGTTTTAGCTAATAAATTTAATTTAAAACTTAAGGAACCGAATGAGAACGGCGTCCAGTATTTAGAATTGGATAAAAAAGGTAATCCAATGTTTTCTGACGAATTCCGAAATACTTTAAATAATAAAGATCTATCTCCGATAGATTATTGGGGTTCAATGTTAGGCGATGAAATTAAATTATATAAAGACAATCTTTCGAGTACAAGCAAAGAATGGGCAACTGATATAAAAAACATGGAAAAGAGCGAACATCCTTATGCCAAAGGTTTTGCTAGAGCCTTTGATTCGGCTATGAGTGAAAAATTCGATATTAAGGATAAAAATACCGGTCAAACAAGATATGGGTGGGAAGGTAGTTGGAAATTAAACTCTTCCTTAAGGAACATTACACGTAATTGGTTTAACCTCACGAATGAAGAAGGTTATAGTCATTCTCAACCTTATCGTCGAATTGCAGCTATCACTGCTGGTAAAAGTTCTGCCGATATTAGCAAGGCAGTAGGGAGAGCTGATGTTCAGACACGTAAAATTAGTGAACAAAATAGATTAGATCGTTTAGACAAAATCGCGGGAGGAAAAGCGCCAGTTATTCCCGAGGGAATGAGAGTAAAAGACGAGAATCAAATAAAAAATGTTTCCGAGGATTTGACTCCCTTTGATATGATGACCAACGGACTTCTTAACGCTGAAGCAAGAAATCAATTAATAAATGAATATAATTCTCTTAGAAAAGAGATCGGTGGAGTTGGACTCGTCAAACCTGAATTATCAAGTCAGATGAAATTATTATTTGAACAGATCAAAAAACTTTCTGCTAATATTCCCGATGAAGTTAAAACATGGAAATTAGGAAGTAAAATTGTTCTTAAAAACAGTGGAGAACCTACTTTTGAAGAAGGTCTTAAGGATGGATTAAACGTTGCCGCTAGTATCTTTAAAATGAAAAAATCAGCCAATTATGTTGATTTTGATAAATTAAAAGATTCTTTAAAAAAGAAATTTGATTTACTAGATCCAAAAGGTCAAGGTGGTCCGACAAAAAACGACGGTCAAGGGGGTCCTATCTCTAATATATGGGGAGGAATAAAAAATGTTTTATCAAACACCCGTGTCTATCAAGCACCTGAAAAACAAATTCCGAATTTGGATACTAAAAAATTCTTACAGGGGATAGGAACTAATGAAACCAGTATTGTTAAGGGGGACAAATATTCTTCTCACCAGCCATCTGGATATTCAAATTTAGGATCAGCAATGGGTAAATATCGTGTGACGGAAGGAGAATTGAGTTCCTATGGTCCAAGATATGTAGGAAGGAAAATCACTAAACAAGAATTTTTATCTTCCCCAGAGTTACAAGATACCTATATGATTAACAAGGCTATTTACCTAAATAATTTAGGTTATTCTCCAGCTGAGATAGCAGATATTCACAATAAGGGCATGACTAATTCTTATCCACCAGGTTCAGGTAAATATCAAAATCCAAACTATGTCAAGAATTTTAATTCTATTTATAATGCTACTTCCTCTCTTAGCGATTAAATATATCAGATATAAGAGTCAGTAGTTATTATGTTTTCAGAAATGCTGATCATTAAGGCATTACAGATCGGACATTTAAACTTTAACCAACGCATGGAGTCAACAACCGGGTCAAAGTCTAAAACAATCATTTGCTGACAATCTGGACACTTAAAAAAGGGGAAGTGACTGGCGTTCAGTTCTTCCGCTTTTTTTCGGTGGTAGTATGCCTTCTTGAAACAACGACGATTATGAAAAAGATTTCTCTCGCTAACTGGTTGAAATATGATTCCACATGTTTGGCATTTTATTTTTGGAAGCATAAAATTCTTGTATTATTTTATTAATTTATTACTTTTTTTGATATTATCATACCACCACATCGGCTGAAGATTTGTATAATGACAAACTTTTGCTAATTGTTTTTTGTTTGTAAGATCTACAGAAGAAAGAGGTATTTTATGATCGATATGCCAACCTTTCCATGTCCAATTATCCCATGTCATTCCCGGAAGGAATTGTTTTTCAATGTATTTTACTGCTTCTTCTGTTGTGCAACCTAATAATTCTATAGCTGATCCATTTTTTGATTTTCTTTTTAGAACATTATATAAACGAGTTCGTAATAATGCAGCTAATTTATAAGCAGGATCTATCGATTTTTTATATTTTTTATAAGCACCACCTCGTTTGATATTATTTCTTATTATATTTGTTCTATTTTTTATGTAATATTCTCCCATATATCTTTTAACCCATTCGGGGTCTTTCCACATTGGATTATGAAATGAACATCCACAATCCCTTGTTTTCCCTTGACGAATATTGGAATAAGAAATATCTTTTATAGTCCCGCATTCACATTTAACACGAACAAATGTACGTTTTTGTCCAGATGGAGTTACTTGAGGTAAAAGTTTTTTAATTATTGTTAATTTATTAAATCTTTCGCCTATTTTAACCAGAGATTGCATGTTATTAAGATAGATTCGAATGAGACATTTCCTGCAATAAGCCGCGTTGCAACGACTTCGCTGATTGTATGAGGACTTCCAAATTAGTTATATGCATCTTGGCTGTTTTAAAAGCCGTAGCTTCAGCACTGGCGTTAGCGATAGTTTCCGCTTTTGCCGAAGATGTGGCTTTTCCCGTTACATCATCAGTCTTTAACACTTCGTCCCGGCACACCAGAGCGTAGGCACGTTCGGCGCGTGCAAGAGAAGCGTTATATGAGGGATAAAATCCTGCTAGACGTGCCACCAGTTCACCTACCTGTTCGCCGGTCGTAACGTTTAGAGCATAATTCTTGATGAAATCTGCATACAATTGTTCATAATCCTGCATTTTATTATTTGGTTAACCCTACACCGAATAAATAACCAACTACAATTCCCACTACGAAACATATGAATGTAAACATATTATTTAGTTTTTTTATCTTTAATAATGCCATGAAATTCGCTATTCCATGGGATAAACACAACTGGCGATTGATGATAACCGGGATAATCAAAGGCATATACCCAGCCACCTGGTACCCTTGTCACCTCAATTTTACCACCGGCAATGGTCGACTTGACTTCCATTCCTTCATTTAATTCGAGATCATAGATAGTTTTCTCTTTCATGTTTAGATTATATAAGTTATAACACATTCGACCGCAGAATCACCTTGTTCTTTAAGAACACCAAATTTATTAGCCAAAGTATGGTTTGGATAAATCTCTAATTCATTACTGAATTCATTACCAATTTTACCATTATTATTAATTACGGCCCAAGCCTTGACTTTAACTTCCCTAACCTTTTTTAATTTTTCGGTCATATCATTATTTTAACTTGTTAATATTATCTTTTTTAGTTTTCATGATTTCCTCAATTTCTTCGAGAGAATAAGGATAGAAATTATGCGTATCGACTCCGACGTCCATTTGTTTGCCAGTTCCGGCAAATTTACCATGCGAATGGCCGTACAGCTGCCATGAATTATAATGGGATCGTGGCCAAATTCTCATTGCATAATGACAGAGAACGATATAATGATTTTCAATTTCTCCTTCCCAGATTTCATTGTAGGTGTGAAAAAGATTTTTTTCCATCCAATTCTCATCATGTGAACCTTTAATGAAAACCGGTTTTCCGTTTAATTGTTTTATATATTTTTCTGCTTCACTACTATCCTTCATCGTAAAATCTCCTAAATGAAAGACCACTTCTTCCGAACCGACTACTTCATTATGTCGTTTGATCAACTCTTCATCCATTTTTTCAACCGTAGCAAAAGGACGATCACAGTATCCTATGATGTTTGAGTGACCATAATGCTCGTCGGCGGTAAAGAAATATTTCATATTATTTAATTGGATGAATAAATCGACCCTCGCCATGATCTATTTCATGCTGAGCGACGAACGCCTGATGCCCGCTTAAATCCTCGTGCTGAACACTCGATAATTTAAATTTACCTTCATTGTCTGGATCAGACATAATAGTAACAAAATCCATTTCTAATTTATGCCAGCGCGGGACGATAACTTCTTCTTCATAAGGAAAGGACATACACGCTTCCTTGCTGTCAACCGGGGTATTCGTATGCCTGGTGATAACCGGGTTGATGATAATCTTCCGATCATAAGTAACGTAGAAACTCATCGGATCTTTGTCATCGATCTGAGAATGATGCATCGCATAAGCCCCTTTGTACCTTCCCATCGACTCGAAGCAAATGGCATGAAGAATCTTCGCTTCTTCTACCACTTTCTCGATGTCGTCATCTGTCACCGCGCGACTCACCTTGGTATGCGGCGGCACCAACCGCTTGAGGACCGATTTTTCTGGTTCGACTACAGTGATTGGAACTTCAGCTTCAATCTTAACGTCTTTAGAATCTTTATCTCTTATATCATCTTTCATATTATTTTTGAATTAATTCCATTTTATCGAATAAAAACACTGGATACCAGAGAAATAAGGTTGGGATAATTCTTGAACCACCTTCACCAGCAACCCAAACCACTAAACCAAGTAAAAGATAGATTATTACTAATCCTATAATTCCAAAAAGGAATGCAGTAAAAACTAGAAGTCCTGTCGCTGATAATAGAAAAAATCTCAATACGTTATCTTGTTGTAATTTCATATAATTTTAGTTAATAATTAACAATATTTTTTCTTTTATTTTTAAATTGTTCTTCCCACGTTGCCCATCTACAGTTTTTCTTAGAATAGTTATCGTTAACATTTATCCTATCTAAGGTAGTTTGTAATAACCCATAATCTTTAATATGTGTTAAAAATGAATCCCACATGTCATCTCTAAATTCCTCAAAAGAATTCCATTCACATTTAATTCCTCTTCCTCCATAAGATGGGTATTCTCTTATTTTATTATTACTACAACGAGATTTTAAGTTACTCCATTTTTTTATAAACGATATCATCATTTTTGTTGCTTTTCCTGATGTAAATCCATGAGTAGTAACACGTTTACTTAGTTCTTCTTTTTTAAGACATCCACAAGAATGAGAATAGTCGTCCGTTAATTGATTAGTATTCAGATTAATTCTTTTTCCACAATCACAAAGACAAACCCAGACAGCGCGATTCCCTTTATCAATATGACTAAAATTTTCAACAATCAATCTTTCGAATCTTTTTCCTATTAAGTTTTTTCTATTATGGGCCGGATAATTTGTTTTGAGACACCCACATGATTTTTTATTTCCTGATTTTAATGATTTTAAAGGTACTCTAATCTCTTTTCCACAATCACAGTTACAAAGTGCCATTCGGTCTTTTTCAGATTTCTTCTTGTCTATCTCTTTAATAAATTCAAGTAACCCAAATCTAGTCCCCATTTTAAAATGTAAAAATGAAGGTCTTCCTATTTTTTTAATTAATTTTTGATATTCCATTGACTTTTGTTATTGTTATAACTTTTTCAAAAACTTCTTTAACCTCTGGAATGTGACTTATACAGATTACTTGTGGATATTTTTCTTGAAGTTTTAATAATATTTCAACAAAATCAATGATCATTTCTGCATTAAGACCAACAATCATCTCATCCATTATACGAAATCCCATTATTGAAGTCAAGGAAGCAAGTCCTTCAGAAATAGCTATTGTAATTCTATTTTTCTCACCACCAGAGTAATTCTGATAAGACATTTCTTCTCCACAATCATTAATTACAGTAAGAAATAATCCTTCCTTTACCCCCTCTTCTTCACTTAACTTGGCTTGTTGAGTATCAAGTCTAATTCGGAAATCTGATAATTGACTAAGAATATCATTAATTTTACTTTCTAACTGAGGAATTATGTAATCCACAACCACTGCTCGAATTCCTCGAGGACTAAAGGCTTCCTTAAGTAATTCCAATGATTCTTTGTCTTCATTACCCTTCTTAATGGTATTCTGAAGCCGTAGGAGGGCGTCTGAGGCCTCTTTGATTGTGTTTTGGGCCGTCAGTGCCAACGAGACGTTAAGAGTGGCTTCTTCCTTAGCTTTCTGCACTTGCTGGATCATTATACGAAGGTTAGCCAAATCAGAATTAACTCTATTGACATCGAAAGTATTTATGATGTCTTCTAGTTCTTTTATCTTCATATCTGTTTGATTCAGATTTTCCTTAAATTCCATCTTATCTGACTCCAATTTGACCTTACGCGCATTTATTTCATCCAACGTCTGAGTGAATGAGTCGTATTTAGTAATGACTTCTTTAGAACGGGAAAGGACAGAGATTTTCTCTCTTAACTCTTTCTGTTTCAGATATAAGACACTTGTGTCCTTTATTGGAGGTAAGGATGAAAGTTTTTGTTCCCATAACCTCATGGCATCCTGTTCATTAATTGACTTTACGGACTTTTCTGTTAGTTGTTCGGTTAAGTAATCAATCTGTCCTTTAATCGGAACAATAAAAGGACATTTGTCTCCCGCCGGGCATTTCCCCACATCTTTCATCAGAATAATTAGTCTTTTATTAATTTCAGCTATCTCTACTGAATAATCAAAGACACTAGGACGATTTGCCAAGTGAGCGTTAACTTTTTGTTGTGCTATTGAGTTATTTTCTAGTTCCTGTTGTAATGTGTTTTCTTCAATAGTCAGTTTTTCCAATCCCAAGACATCATTCCGAGCTGAATTTATATTTAAATTATTGTGTTCAGTAATGAGTTTCTGATCATCAGATAATTGAACATCAATTTTGTCAATTGAATTGATTAACATCGAACGAATCCTCTTGTTATTGGCCAAATCATTGGAAATACTGGAGATATTGTTTATTTTAGCTTCCAGATCTCTTTCTGTTAGTTTAAAACTATCGATAGTGACAGATGATTTTTCTTCCTGTTCTTTAAAAAAGTCATATTTATCTGCCAGTTCTTTTGACTTACTGATCGTTTCTTCGGCATTCTTAATCTCATTCGAGGTTAAGGCGCTTTCAAGTTGGTTGTCGGATAAAGCTAAACGTGCCTTTTCATAGAGGTCGTCAAATCCTTTGGCACCTACAATCTCGAGTAATAAATCTTTACGTTTCGATGCACTAGCTTTTACAAAACTTGCTTCATTATCCTGTGGATAAGCTACAGAATTTGTGAACAATTCGTAACTTGAACGAAGGAACTTGCCCTCGATCCAATCTTGAAGATCCTTTAATCCAACTCTTTCGATTGGAAGAAATTGTCCACTCTTTCCCGAGTTTTTTGTAATAGTGAGAGTATTTTTCCCCGTGGATGATACAGAACGCGTGATGATAAATATCGATGGTCCATCTGACAATTGTAAAGAAACTGTCGCAGTCTTTGTCCCGCGTCTAACGAGAGATCTGTTATCGACCCTTCCCTTCCCGTACAAGCACCAAAGTATCCCTTCGGTGATCGAACTCTTGCCACCACCACTTTTACCATCAACCAAAAGTTTTTCACTCGAAGTGAAATCAATTTTAGTATCTTCATGGGATAGGAAATTATTAAGTTGTAATGTTTTTAACAATATCATAATTTTATTTCATTAACTTTATTCTTGATCCGGTTTAAGTAAACTTAATATTATTGATTCTGTCTCGCTAGGACCGAAGACGGTCGCCGGATCGCTTAACCATTTGATAACGGCGGCCTTCTTCTCGTCCTCAAGTGTCAGGGTTTCAACTCGGGCCAAACAATCTTCCTTAGCTTTCTTCACGTCTTCACTAGTAAATAGTGAAGATACAACCGGCGGAGTCATTTGACTTTCAATTAATATTTCTTCTCCACAATGAGGACAAGTATGAGTAGTGATCGACTTAATTGTGTTGTTATCTGACATGTTTTTATTACTTAGACTTCTTGGTAATTTTCTTCTTTCCCGCGGCGGCCTTCTTTATGACTTTCTTAATAGACATATTATTTTTCTTTTTAATCTCAATTTTTAATGGTTTACTGTTATCGACCGCTTTCGCAAAAACAGTGTTTTGAATAAGTGCCATTTGCGTGTTCTTAATAATCTTATCAGCAATTTCAGCGGCTGCTGCGTCTAACCCGGCGGAAGCAACCATCCCGGACCTAGAATAAGCATCGCGCATTGAACCGACAATCATATCTTTAACTGTGTCGCTTTGAACTTTCGTCAGTAACGTTCCTTTTAACTCTTTTTTATCGTTTTTCATAATTAATTTAATTGTTTCTTTAATAGACTTAAGACTTCTTCTTGCTTTTGACCAATCTTTTTACAAACACCACCCTTTAACGCTAGACCTATTTGAGCCAACCCAAAACTGTCACAAATATTATCATCAAGTAATGTCACACCCCAACGTTTGAATGTCTCGATCAACATCACATCTTTTTTGGCGCCGCCATTACCTGTTACAAATTTTTTAAGGCTGGTTGGTGCTACGATAACAAACGGTGTGTCATAGGTGATTAACATCGACCTGATCATATAATTAAGCGCTGATAACTGAACTAAGGCGGTGGCATTTCTGACCATGAAGGCGAGTCCTTCGATAACAGCAACTTCTGGTTTGAATATTCCTACAATTTTTTCTATTTCATCAACGATTTTTAAGATTCTTAAAACTTCATCTTTCGGTGTCCCGTCCGGTGTCGGTTTTGATTTAATTAAATGCTGTTTGACTATCTTGTCATTTTCCAGAACAATTACTCCGGTTCCGGTTAGACTAAGATCAAATCCCGCACTTATAATTTTAGATTTAGGCATTCTGACTTATTATTTCTAATCCCTTAAGAAGTTTCTGATAATCTATTTTACGTTCCTCGGCATACATCTTCAGAAGTGCCTTGACAGAAAAATCCATCGCGCCTTCTTCAATATGCATTTTTTTACGTTCACTGGGATAATCCTCAATCAAAAGATGGGCATCGAATCCACTAGCAACTACTTTTAGTTCTTCAACATCGACCTTTTTATCACTTACAATGATTTTAATAATAGAACTCTTGGGTAGTTTAATTAATTGGTCCAATGTAGGATTTTCTAATTTCCATATCCCACGCCCCGGCAGTCTTAATGGTTCAACTGATAAATCATCCTTAATTTTCCAAATAAATTTTTCTGTTTCACCAACTTCATTAGCAAAGATACTTCCAGTAGTAATTACGTTGTCAGTCGCCTGGGAACTGTGAATATGACCAGCCATAGTCAGTTTGTATTTCTTGCTTAACTTGGCCCTAGGTAAGATTACTTCGTTCAATAAGTCAGTTTTTATTCCATTAAAAACTGTTCCAGATATGGCGTGATGAGTAAATAAGATGTCGCCGCCATCCAAATTCTTCATTATCGCCTTAGTCGCTTCTTCATGATTCTCTACGCCAAGTTCTGAATCCAACATATAAGGAAGAAAATCGACTTTGAAATCTCCGACATTCATTGAACTTGGTTTGGTAAATATATGCCAATTCGGTTTATCCTTAATCTCTCTAATAAAGTCTAAGGCGGTGGATCCATCTCCTTTTTTGCAATGATTACCAGAAATGATATACAGATTTTCTTTCCCAAATTTCTCTAAAAATTCAATTGCTTGTCTATTAACTTCTGATGAATTATTTTTCGAATTAAAGAAATCTCCAAGAAAAATAACATGTTGACAGTCTTTTGCTGATTTAATTATGAAATCTAAAATTTCTTTTTTCTCTGTATTTCTTCTATCTAGAATATAATCTGCATAAGATAATTCTTCTTTAAAATGTGTATCACCAACAACGAGTATTTTCATCTATTTTCTTGAATTATTTTTATAATTTCATAATTATCTGACAAAACGACCTTATTTCTTTTTTTGCCAGTGGTGAAGTTTCATATGACATGGATGACATAAACAAATCAAATTATTTAAGTCGTTATTAATTTTTATCCCGGATATTTTATTTTTTTTAATACCGGATCCGTCTTTATGATGTATCACGACCTTCTTACTCCCACAACTTTGGCACTGATTATTATCTCTTGCAAGAATAATCTCTCTCATTCCATCAAATCTATCTTTATTGTGATACCAGTTGAAAAGTTCCTTTTTCTCCTTACGATATTCCTTATTTTTAGATATTTCACTTTCTTTATGATTCTTATACCACAAGGAACAATTTATTTTTTCTCTTTCTTTATTTTTCTGATAATAATCTTGACGGCCACAACTCTTGGAACAATATTTTTTTATCGCTCCTTTTATTGTTTCGTCGTATTCCTTACCACAATTATTGCATTTTCTCATAGATACATTATAGCATCTATGAGAAAATATGCAATAATCTCGAATTACATCGTCTTTAATTTCTCGATGATTGAGGAAAAGTTCACAGGGATGAAGGCTACGCCAAGCGTCTCCATGACTTTATCTTTAACTAAAGATGGATCGGTAACACCCAATTTATCTTTAGCGAGTTTTTCAATGACAGCGAGTTTATCTTCATTCGTCAAACTTCCCTCGCTACTAAATGGTACATCGTCAACTTCTTTCTCTTTAGGAACATTGTTAAAAGCACCAAAATCTTCTTTGGCGCTAACTGATGCGTCAGACTTAGACACGCGAGTTACTTCCGGCATATTACCTTCATTTTCTTTCAACCATGTTTCGTTAACGATTTTAGGATCTTGATGCAGAGCAAAATCTTTAACATTAACTGGTTTACCAAACTTGTCTTTTACAGAAATAGTTCCTTTGTATTTGAATCCAATGATTTGACCAAACTTTACCGATTCCATGTCCTGGTTAAGGAATTTCTTGTTAACACCAAAACCGACATTCATAACCGTTCCGTCGTCCTGCAATAATTGGTAGATTATTTGTTCATTGCCATATCCGTCAATTTGACCGACTATTTTGCCGACATAGGTACCTTGTACACTATCTCCGGCATTAATAAACTTCATCCAAGTTGGCATAATTTTTTCTTTTGCGGCTTCAAAAATATTTGTCATAATTTTATTTGATTAACTTTATAATTAACTTAACTTTCTAATAACATCGACCTTATCCCTTAAGTATATACCCGATATATCACTTGTCAAGTGAAAAGCGGATTTACACTTTATATTAGATGTTTTGTAATATATGCCTTTTCTGCTCTAGAAAGCGATTTCTTGTTTTGCTCGAACAACTTTTTATCTTTAGTCGCAATAATCATCCTCATTAGATTATTTTTTTCTTCTTCTTTTGTCAGAACTTTTTCTACTGGTTTTTCCAGTCTGGGCATCGGGAAAGGTAATTTTTTTTCTTGCTCTTTAATTCTTACCCCGGTAGAAATTATCGGTTTCTTTATTGATCGTGGCCCGTCAAACATCATCCCCATAAGCTTAAGAGTTTCATCTATTTCTTTTCCTAATGCCTGGATATCTTCCTTACTAGCGTTTTTAGGTTCAGTTTTTATATTAAGAATGGGAATGCTATTAGAGAAAGCTAAATCTTCAAAGGTTTTAATTGTAAAAAGAACAATCTTTGAACCCTTAAATAAATCTTCTCCGGTCCGTCTTGGTGGATTAAGAGTTTGAAACTCCTTACCGGCCAACTGGAAAGCTTCTTCTAAACTAAAAGCAGTTTGAACGCTGATGAATAAATTTTTATTATTAATTTCAATTAACAGACCATAAACTTTTTTATCTATTAACTTTTTCTCATCACTTTGCATCTTTAGTTTTGATTACATTATTAATCTTGTCTTTAATATCGTTAAATAACTTTTCATCATTAGTGACTGCTTTGATTACCTTCTCGCGCCCTACCCCTAATTCCTTACCTTCGAAGGAATAAGTGTTTCCACTTTTCTTTATCGCGCCGATTTTCTCGCCATAATCCACAGCATCTGATATAAGGTCTATCCCTCTTGAGTAGTATAAATCGAAATTTGCTTCCCTCCATGGTGGAGCGGTCTTATTCTTTGCCATTTTAACTCTGAGTGAATTGCCAATTTGTTCATCATTCTTTCCGAGTATTTTATCTCCAGCAGAGACGTCCATACGGATAGAACTAAAGAATTTTAGAGCTCGGCCACCTGGTGTCACTGTCTTCGCACCATAAAAAACGCCTATTTTATCTCTAATTTGGTTGACAAATATTACAATCGTGTTAGACTTTGAAATTTCCCCAGCTAAAATTCTTAATGCTTTCCCAAGGAGACGTGCCTGTACTGCCATCGAATCTTTTAACATCTCATCCCCTTCAATTTCAGATTTAGGTACAAGTGCGGCAACTGAATCAATCACAATAATATCAAATGCTTTAGTGTTAACTAATTCTCGTAAAACATCCATTCCCTCTTCCAACGATCCAGGTTGTGAAACCATGAGTTTAGACACCTCAACACCAATGGCTTTAGCATAACTTCCATCAAAAGCCATTTCTGCGTCAATTAGAGCTGCTCGTCCACCAGACTTCTGAATTTGCGCCATCAAAAAAGTTGTAAGAGTGCTTTTGCCGGAACTCTCTTTACCGAAGATTTCGATGATACGTCCACGAGGTAGTCCGCCACAACCCAAGGCTTCATCCAGGGAATAACAGCCAGTCGGGATAGCCTCTACTTTGAAGCTCATTTCTGCATCCATTTGAATTAAAACGTCTTTACCGTATTTTTTTTGAAGTGAAGCCATTGCTTCTTCTACTGCCTCATTTTCTTCTTTGGTTTTTTTCATCTTATTTTATTAAATTCCTAATAATCGCCGCGAATGTATCTGTCAACTTCTCTCGTTCGTCTTTAATTTCATTCTGAGAAACGTATCGGGTGATTGCCTTGCAGAATAATGGATCAGTGATGATATGGATCAGTTCATGTAGGATCCGATCTTTCCTGACATTCCCATGAGCCCATTCTTCAAATACTTTTCTTGAATAACGAATATTCGGATCAAGGTATGGGTAAGTACAATCAATCGCTAGGAAATCATCAGGATTGTCATTTTGTTTCGAAAATCGTTTGACTCTGACGTCGTGAAGTTGAAGACCAAGATATGGCGAATAAAATTTAATCTGTTGTTCGATCCAGGTGATGAATTGTTTTTCAGTTTTAATTTTTGTTTTTTTCTTTTTCATATTTTTTGATTGTATTTAACTTAACTTGTTCAACAACCCCCTTGGGAACTTCAACATAGCATGAACCATCATCTGACCATTGTTCCATTGTCTCATCTTCGCCGACCTTTCGCCAGTAAGGTTTTCTCATATTAATTGAAAAACTTAGGTTTGATAATCTTTAATTTCATTAATTCCTGGCACTGAACACAATAGATACTGGCATTTCCCCGAAGATTGACTCTACACATCCAGCAATAATCTTCCGGGCCACCTACTCTTTTAACTTTGGTTCTTTTTTTCATCAGAATAATTTACCATTAGCTATTATCGCCCGGTACCACACGCTACTGGTTTTTGGACCTTCGACCATTTTGCGTTCAATTAAACCTTCATTTTCTAATTCTCGACACCGACGGGAAGCGTTTGACGCCTTATACCCTGAACTTTCCGCCAAACGCTCTATCTCGCCGCCATTTCTAAAATTACCTTGTCGTCTGAGATAAGCCAATATTCTCATTTTTAAAGATAATTTTTTCATATTTTAATTTTTCTTTTGATCTTCCTTCCATGTACATGTTGGATCATTACACCAACCGAGTTCATGAACAGGACCAGCCATTACTTCTATAAATCGATCAAAAGTCTTTCTTGCTTCTATAATTTTATAATCTTCAAATTTTTCTTTTTTTGCCTGTTCTTCAAAGTCTGAAAATAAAATACAGAATAAGGAAAATAGTTCATTCATTTCCTTATCGATAAATATACTAAAACCCAACGTTGACGCTTTACTCATTAATTTTTTTTATTAACTTTTAATTTCGACCTTACCAGTATACTCCTTCCTTTTTACTTGTCAAGCGGTTAGCATTATGCCGGAACTGTTTATGCTTACCGACCGAGGCGAGGTGCCAGTATTTACAATCAGGACATTCATAAATTTCCATCTCAATATGGTGTAACTTCATTGATAAATTCTTCATTGTGACAGCGCCTTTTTTGTCATATCTTCTTTTTCCATGTGGACAAACAATTTTCTTGTTCATTAAACTAATCCAAATTTAAACTAATAATTTTTGCTGCTATTGCTGATTTTTTTCTCCAATCAGTTTCGACCCCCAACTGAGCTTTTAAATTAGCTTCTAATACTCCGTATCTCGCTCCAGGCATACCAGGAACAGGATCACCGTCCTTCGGTGGATTTTTTTCTTTGTCCTTAATAGCAACAATCAGTTCCTCAATTTTTTCTTGAGGTATTTTCCCTTCAGGATCTATTTGCTCTAGAGTTTGTCTGATTTCTTCGTCGGTCATTTTATTTTCTTTCTAAAAATTCCTATAATTCTCGAAAAAGGTTCCGTCACTGGAATAATCGGATGATAATCTGGATCAACACTTATTTCTGCCTTTGGATTAAAACGATCAACGATAGCAAATACTGATTCTGTTTCCATCTCTTTAAATAATTCACTTAAACCATGTGGTGTAAAGCGCCAATAGTCATCTGGAAATCCATGAAGCCACCAAACAAATGGCACAGTGACAAATAGATAAGCACCGGGTTTTAAAGAATTCATGATGTTCTTAGCAACGGTGAATGGATTACTGGTATGTTCAAGTAAATCCATACAGATTCCCATATCAAATTTTTTACCTTTAATGGGTTTTCTCAAATCCACGCCACTTTCAAAATCTAACATCTGATAATTTTTTAGATTTCCAGATTCCAATAACTCCCGGATAATATTCGTTCCATCTCCTTCGTCAATACCACCGTAATCAGCAATTCTCATTTCATCAAAAAAATCTTTTTGGTGGTTAACAAGAAAATTTGAAAACTGTTCTATGGATGTGAATGTCATAACAATTAGATAAATATTTTTTTTAATGAACCAGTTCCACCGTGGAACTGGTTAGACTGGGGCATTCCAAATATCGTCTGGAATGCCTTCTTCTTCAATAATAATTTCTTCAGTTATCGTAATCTTAGGAACGTCAACTTTAGGTTTACCGAAACTTTCAAACACTTCATTGACCTTCTCTTTAGAATCATCATAAGCGAATCGGCCATTCACCATGGTGAAGTTACCAATAACTGTTTGTCCAGTTTTTCGATTCTTGGCTAAAGTTATTTTTGTTGTGTCAGTAAAATAAGACTTAGCGTCTTGGTCCTTATTTTTTTCACGTTCAATTAAGAAAACCAAATCTGATTCTTGGGCTACTCCTGAACTATCTTTAATATCTTCTACATCAGACCGTCGATTGCCTTTTTCTGTTTTTCTCATATGGACTGGTAGAAAAATAATTACTTCTTCTTTGAGCGCGATAGTTTTAAGATCACGTACTACCTGAGTAAGGAAAGTTGAGTAATTAGATGATAAATTTTTAACACCAAGTGTTCCATCAGTCTTCGGTAAGAGAAAGCCTAGATGGTCTATCATCACTATTTTAATTCCGAATTTTTCCTTTCCTTCTTTTATTTTTTGTTCTACCCACGTGACATTACCGGATGAATGTTTTGCCGGGATAAAAACACAATCTTCTTGACTCATACCCATTTCCTGAAACTTATTCCAGAGATGAGTTGGTAAGACTTCATAAGAGAACCAAAGACTCTTGGGATGTTTTTCACCCCGGATGAGAGAGAGCGTCCAGTCCTGACATAAACTCGTTTTCCCCTCGCCTGTCTTTCCGGCAACTACCACTAAGTCACCTGGAGCAACACCACCAAGGATTACATTGTCAAAACAAGGCATCTGAAGTGGATAAATATCTGTTTGATCAATTTTTTGTTCTTCGGCAACAGTCGCCAGATGTTTGATTTCATCGCTTCCATCACTCAAGATTATCGGTTCGGTCCGAGCGCTAGACACCCCGCCAAAGGCTCTGTGTGCCCCGCTGACGCGTCCTTGGGGGTTGTTTCGACGCTCTAGACGTACCACACTCTCAAAGATGGTTCTAAGTTCTAAAAGCCCAAGTGGTGGCGTGTTTCTGGTGTTGGCTTGTTGAACAACATTCCAACCTTCTATCACCCAATCCGCCGGATGAATTTGCGTTAAGACATAACCAATATATCGGGTCATGCCATCATTCCGTTGACCGGTTGAGTAACCCGGATATTCATTCAACGGTTTTTTCTCGAACAATTGCGGTGTGCTAGCGTCAGGTGTCTGAAAAATATCTATTTTTTCAATTCTTGTTGGAAATAATTCTTTCGGAAAAGGAATAAGCGGAACATCCTGGAGGATGGTGTAAGGTCCTTTTTCTGAGTATGATCCACCGGCGACGACAAATCCCGCCTCACTACGAAAATCAACAAGAGGAAGTACTCTAGTTTTATTTCTAACACCTTCTTCGTAAAGGTAGTAGAAATGAAAACCCATCCCTCCAGTCTGAACTATAAACGTATCTTGGGGAACGATTGATGGATCGGCACCTTTCTCAAAATCTATAACAGTAAGATTACTTATTTTTCCCGTAATTACTCCCACCTGAGCTTCTGGAAAATTATCAAACCATGATCGAACAGTTGATTCCGAAGCATATTCCTCCTGAAATTTTTTCCATGGTATAAGAGGAACCTTGTCCTTGCCACAAGGTAAAACTGACCATCCTCTTTTAAGATAACCAAGAGCTAATTCGACCATTTTATCTTTATTTTCCATAACATTTAATTTATTAACCTTCTATCCTTACTCGTTAAACGAATTGTTTCGGCCATTTGCCCAATTCGTGAAGAAACTCGATCTCCTAATCTAGCTGACATAATTTCCATATCACAATTAGAAGTAAAGATAATCGGAATAATATCCTCGTATTTCTTGTTAATTATCAAGTAAAGCCTTTCTCTAACCCAATCAGAAATCTTTTCGGCGCCAATATCATCAAGAACTAAAATACCTTTAAAATCCATTATTTCTCGAAATAATCCTGGATAATTATCTTCTCGTTCAAAACCAATCTCGAATTCTTCTCTGAGTTTTTCTACAAAATCACCTGTATTATAAAAACGGACTTCTATGCTAGAATCTAGAAGATTTTTAACTAAAGCACAGGCAAGATGGGTTTTTCCGGATCCAACTGTGCCATAAATGTAAAGACTGCTCTTTTTTTGGATTGACTCTATGACAACTTTTTTTATCCTCTCCTCTATGTCTGCTTCAAAAGAGACATTGTGATAGCGTAACGGAATTATTTTTTGGTAATCTAATTTCATATTTTTATATTATTATTTTTAAAAGATATGTTCCTTATGGTCCTTAAACTTCCCCGGTGTGTAAGTAGTTCCAATAGGGAGTGTAGGGTTATTAATTTTCTTATTCCTAAAAGCCATTAACTTAGAATACTTATTCGCCATTTCCATAGGGGTGAATATCTGAGGCGCATATTCGACTCCATGAAGCTCCTGAGCCATATCGATCAACTGGGTCATCCCTATACCATCATCCTTGGCGAATTGCAGAATATTTGCTAAAGCTTGTCGTTGTGTGGGAATTCCATAAAGGGACTTCCAGTTCTTATTCAGGCGGCTAAAGAGAGGAAACCAATAGTTGATCTCTTTCTTAAACGGTTCTTCGGTTTCTTCTAATTTATCCTCTTTTTTGGATTTTTTGGGTATAATAGTCTTCTTAATCTTAGTATTCTTAGTTTGAGTATTGTTATGTGGTTGTGGTGTCTGATGGCTTAAGCTTAGCCGTGGGTCTGGAATGTCTGATGGACATGGGTCTATTTTGTCTGATGGTTGAAATGTCTGATGGTTCAAAATGTCTGATGGTTCAATGGGTAGTAAAGTATAGGTATTATTTGAATAAATTCCTTTTTTGTTTTTTTTCTTGTCAATCTCAATCAGACCAAATTTTTTTAATTTTTTTGTCGCTCTTTCCACTGTTTTTGTACCCATTTTTAATTCCTCTGAAATCAGTCTCATACCCGGGAAAGCTTGTTGTGTCTTATTGTCACTATGTCGGCATAAAGCGACATAGACCATAGAGCAGGACGCGCCTAAAATTCTTGAATATTTATCAATGAAATCATTACCTAACCAGAACCAATTCTGGTTACGAATATCCCTAATTTTGATTTTTTCATTCATGTTTAGTTTAATAATTTTATGCAACCAAAAGGGAGTTATCCACTGGAAGGGCTCGCAAAAGCCTGTATGGATAACTCCCTGTTGGCAACAATAGTTGATAATTTTGCGATTTATCCATCCCCCTATCATAAACCCATTTTGAACATTGTCAAATAGAAAATTAACAGAAATATAATTAGAACATTTCTAGTAATCTTGACAAGTATCTAGTGTTAAAAACCCTTATTTTAAGGCGTATTTAAGTGAGGATTGTTGTACATATTAACAATCTCAGACTTAAGACTTTTAAGATTTGTGACAAAAGATTTAGGTTCCACTAAAATTAATCCTTGAGTGTAATCAGACTTAATTTTTTGTAATTCCGGCGTATCGGCAAATTTAAAATACCCTATTGGTTGATTTTTTGAGCCGTCCACAAGATAATCTATTCCCTTTAAATAGAATTTTAAAGTAACCAATGTGGCTGCCAAATAAAGATCACGAGTCGAAAAATTTTCTTCCATATAATTTCATTTAAACGAATAATATCCTTATTGTACCATGAGTACCAAGAATGTCATTATTTAACCGCTTGACAAGTAAAAAGTAGGGTGTAGACTGGGTGTATTAGTGGTTAAAAATTAAGCAAATGGGTAAAAATACAAATTGTAAGGATTGTGGTCGGGTTCGTAAGGTTAAAGATATTAAAAGTCAAAAAAGTGTTTATTGTAGATTATGCGGTTTAAAAAGGTCTATGGTAAAGAGAAGTGAAAATGATGAATGGAAAGAAAATCTTTCAAAGGCATCAAAGGGGAAACCAAAAAGTGAGAAACATAAGTTAGCTTTAAGAATTCCTAAGAAAAAAAGAAATAAAGAAAAGATAAAATTAGATTATTCTAATGATAATATCAATAGTTGGTCAATTAACAAGAAACTTGCCTTAGAAAGGGACGGAAATAGATGCCGTCATTGTGGTTTAGTCGATAATTTAGAAGTCCATCACATGGACCCTTTTAAGAAAAGTAAAAATAATAATATTGATAATTTGATTACTCTTTGTAATCAATGCCATAAAAGAGCTGAAGAGTGTCGATTACTCATATTACAGAAAAATAAAATTTGTGGAGTTATCCTTGCTGGAGGTAGAGGAACTCGTTTGGCGCCAATAACTTCATTTCATAATAAACACGAACTCCCAGTAGGCGCTGTTCCAATGATTTTTTATCCCATAAGAATATTGAGATCATTGCGAATAACTGATGTCTTAATTGTCTTAGACAGAGGAAGAGTTGGAAGAATTATAGAGATGTTAGGGGACGGGAGTGAGTTTGGTATGAATTTTACTTATAAAATTCAAAATAGTGCGGGTGGAATTGCTGAAGCTTTATCATTGGCTGAAAATTTTGTAAAGAATAGAACAATGTATGTAGTTTTGGGAGATAATATTTTCCAAATGAATGAATTTGATCGTCCGATAACTTTTTGGTCAGCTGGATGTGTTTTTTTAAAAGAAGTAAAAAATCCAAAAGATTATGGTATCGCGGAAATTAAAGGAGATCGAGTTATTGAAGTGACAGAAAAACCAGAAAAACCTAAAACTAATTTAGCAGTAACAGGTTTGTATGCTTATCAACCTAAAGTATTTGAAATTTTAAAAAATTTCAAACCATCTAAGAGAGGTGAGTTAGAAATAAGTGATTTAAATGATTTTCTTGCTAAATCTAAAAATCTTTCTTATAGAAAAATAGAAGGAGAGTGGATGGATGCCGGGTACTCCACGGAAGGTTATATTGAAGCCAACATGAAAGCTTTACAGTGGATTAAAGATGGAAAAAAATGAAATTAAACAACTTGTCGCTTGACAAGTAAAAAGGCGGGTGTATACTGTAGGTAAGAGGTCGATAGTGTGTTGTTTGGTACGAAATTATTAAATCAATTATGAGATAAATTATAAAATGAAAAAGAATAAAATAATAAAAGAAAAAGGTGTAAAATTTCAGTCACTTAAAAGTAAAATTGTGATTCTTCTAGAATCGAGAAATGATGTTACGAGAATGATGTTAACAGATATTCTTCATAAAACTCAAAAGCAAATTGACAATGCTTTGGTTTCTCTTCGAAAAGACGGATTCCGAGTTTTTCCTGTAAGAGGTCCAGGAACCCCTCTTAGGATAGCTGGAAGCCTGACAGAATGTTCAAAATATCTGAATTGGCGTCGCCGGTTGCATTTGTCGACTTCAAGAAGATTGGTGATGCAGGAAACGGAAATTGGTGAACAGTTTGCTTCTCTAGCTGTTAAGCCAAAAGAATTATTAAAAATGCTTAACGAAGCGACCAATATCAATAAAGAATAATAAAAATGAAATATCAAACAATACCAATTGATAAAATTCGTCCAGATCCTAATCAGCCGAGAAAAAACTTTGACGAGGAAGCGTTAAAAGAAATGACTGTTTCAATTAGTAATGAAGGAGTGATTAACGCGATCGAAGTTGATAAGGATATGGTAATTATAACCGGTGAACGTCGCTGGCGGGCATCAAAGATGGCGGGCTTAAAAGAGATTCCGGTTAAGATAATAGAAAAAATTTCACCTAAGGAACGTTTTATTCGTCAGGTACAAGAAAATATTCATCAGAATACAATGTCTCCATTGGATACAGCCACTTCGTTAGAGAAGATCCGAACCTGGGTATCCAGTTCCACGGTGGAACTGGATCGTGATAAGAAACATCAAGCTGATCGTTATCGAAAAGGTATTCTTGAACTTCATAAACTTCTCGGTACACCAGAAAGCACTATTTCACGTTTCTTGGATCTTCTAGGTGAGACTGGTGAAATGAAAAAAGCTCTTCAGACCCAAGGATTTCAGATGTCAAAGGTTGAGATTGTAAATAATTCTCCTAAAAAATATCAAGCAGATTTAAGGCATTTGGTGGCCTCTCAAAAAGATGTCACTCGCGATACAGTCAGAAATATTGCTAGTGCATTAAAGAGAGCTGAAAAATACGAAGAAGATCATCTAGTAAAAGAATTACTAAAAGAAAATTATGAAGGTTTAACTTCAGTTGAAGCTCTTCATAAGATCAATAAGATTATTCCTGACGAAATGTCTCGCGTGAAGGAACCAGCTGATGCGATGAAATTCATTTCAGAAAAAGCTGTTGAATTGATGGAATTGCTTGATGAACATCCATTAGATAGTTTTGATGACTTTCATCGCCCGATGGTCGTCAAAGATCTGCGAGCGCTCGGAGCTTATATGGGTTGGTATCTATCTGGCAAGAAAGAAGAAATGAAGAAACTTAAGTCAGGGGAATAAGGTCGAATTAAAAATAATGAAATAAAATTATGCAAATAGGTGATCGAGTGATGTTAAATCGGGGAAGTAATATGGGCATTGAGGGTGTAATAGCTGAAAGATATATTGGAGATTTTACATCTGATTGTCCCAGCGATAGAGGTTGGATGATACGAATTGATGGTGAAAATAGTCATTCTAGTTATCTAGAAAGTTGGTTGACATTAATAAATAATAAAAAAACTATGAATATCAAAGAAAAGTTTACGTTAGCCTTTAAGAGTGAGCCTGAAAAGTCTTTCCGCAAGTTGGAAATTACCAATGGTGATGATTTCTTGACCGAAGACGGTCAGAAGATTTTCCTATCCTGGTTGTTAAAGAAGCACGGTCCAGACTTCAAGAAAGAAGTGGTTGATGATCTCTTGAAGGAAAAGGAAGATGAATCGAAATAATAATAATTAATTAAAAATAAAATTATATGGACGAAGATATAAAAAATATTAAAGGTATCGGAACGATGGTTGCGTGGGTGGTTGGAATTATTATCGTAATTTCTCTCTTGTGGGGTTCAATCGGAACCATTAAGGCTGGTGAAATTGGCGTCAAGACTCGTTTCGGCGCAGTCGTGGGAACTATCCAGCAAGGTTTGTATTTTAAGTTGCCGTTTATTGAAGCGGTCCATGCGATGTCGATCAAGACTCAGACGATTAATTATGATAAAGGTGGCGATAATGGCGACGAGAAACAAACCGATACCAATCTGTTTGGTGCGTCTAAAGACTTGCAGGATGTGACGATTGGCGTAGTGGTTAACTATCACGTCAAAGCTGAAAAAGTTCAGGATATTTATTCTCAATACAGTTCAGTTGAAAATTACCAGTCCAACGTGATTGAACCGATGATTCGGGAAATTGTAAAATCGGTTTCGGCTCAATATACAGCTGAGGAATTGGTAACAAAGCGGGCGGAATTTTCTGATAAGGTTAATGTATTACTCGCTACTCAGTTCACTGAAAAGAATGCGGTAATGGAACGTTTCTCTGTTACGAACTTTGAGTTTTCTAAGGCGTTTTCCGCGGCGATTGAGGCCAAGGTTACGGCTGTACAAAATTCTGAGGCTGCTAAGAATAAACTTGAACAGGTAAAGTTTGAAGCTCAACAGACGATTGAGAAGGCGAAGGCTGATGCTGAAGCTATCCGTATTTCGGCCGCCGCGATTAATTCACAAGGTGGAGCTGATTATGTTCAGTTGCAAGCCGTGAAATCCTGGGATGGCCACTTGCCTACGCAAATGGTGCCCGGAGGTGCTGTTCCTTTTTTGAATCTAAAATAACATGAAAAAAGGATTTACCTTAATTGAACTCCTGGTTATAATCGCGATTATTGGTATTCTGTCAACTATTGTTCTATCTTCTCTATCATCAGCAAGAAAAAAAGCCGAAGAAAATGGGAAAATCGGTACTTTAGAAGAAATGTGTAAGACGAAAATTAGTCATAATACAATTTCTGAGTTGCCAGCTGGATGTCTCCAATATGTGGAAGTACCTGATTGGTACAAGCAGCAGTTTGATCCGTCGGCCGTGCAACCGGCGGATCAGCAGTCGCGGACACGTGATTGTTCAAATTTACCGAGTAGAACTGAACAACAAACGTGTAGAGATAATTGTTTTAACGCCCCACTTGGGGAAAGTAGAACAAGGTGTTTGGATTCTTGTCAAAATGCACCAGATACGAGTCCGAGGGATCAGTGTGAGAGTGGTTATTAAAAACTAAATTATTAAATGATATGTTAAAAATTATATCTAGTAAAACTTATGAAGAGTTAGTCAATAAAGCTAAGGATATTGAGGATATTGAAGATAATTCTGAAGTTAAGGAGTTACAGAAAATAATTGAAGAGAAGAAAAAGATTTATGACGAAGAAATCGCCGCTTTAAAGAAAAAGTATGATAAAAAGATTGCCGATATGATCAAAGAGGAGGATGATAAAGAAAAGGATAATAAGATTATTTTGGCTCGTAAAGATTTCGAAGTAGATAATAAAATTTCTGCGGCGGTTAAAGAAGTTACAGTTGAAAGGGATAATATGAAGATGGATCTTAATAATAAGACCAAAGAGGTTGAAATCTTGACTAAGGCCTTCGAGAATCTTGGATTCGACGTTAAGGATATGAAAGACATTCTGAATAAATTGGTAGATGGTGTGGTGAGTAAAAATTCTATTCAGTTAATTAAATAAAACTATGGCAGCTTTTGTTCCTGAGTGGAGAAGACGACGTGATTATGAGAGAGATGGATGGACATCTGTCTATTCTACTCATAATATAGTTGAGGAAGAAATGATGATAGAAAGAATAAGAATGCAGGAAGAGATGATGCGTTATCCTCAGTATCAAAGTCAAATACGTCCTCAACCCTTAGATATGACTCCATGGGATAGAGATGAACGTCGACTGGAATCAGAAAAGAAAATAAAAGAATTGAAAGATAAAGCTGAAGAGATAGTCAAGAAATCTGAAAAGGAAATTAAATTGAAGAATTTAATCGCTTATTATTATCGTAAGAGATAATATGTCCGCAAATAAAAAGAATCGTTGTTGGTGTGATGTGTGTCACAAACCTTTCAGGTCGAAAGAAAGGTTTAAGAAAATTTGTCCGAAGTGTAATCAAAGATAAAATGAAAGGAATCAAAATACTTATTGGAAAAACACAACCTAAAAAGTATAAAGTAACTTTTTGGATTGAACATCAGGGGTTTACTTTAGATCATAAAGGAACAAGAAAGGATATGGAATGGTTAAAGAAAATGTTACTGATTGCTTTTAAAAGATATGAAAAGATTATTCAATCAAATTTAGACCCAAGTCAATTAAAAAGAATATTAAAAGATAAAAATTTTGTTTAAAACGACATGGCAAATATGGATATTGTGAAAATTGTGGATGCACACTTGAGTAAATTGGTTGCCCAAACTGTAATGAGGTCGAAGTTAACAAAATGATTGACAGATTTGGAGAGGAGAATTCAAATTCCTATCCAGATTGGTCGCAAGATTAAATTATGAGAGAAATAAAGTTTCGAGCATATGATAAAAGACAAGATATGATGATACCATCAGATCAAATGATGCGTTTAGAGTTAAATAAAAGTGGTATTGAATGGGTTGATTGCTGGGTGATAACTCCTGATAATGAAGGAGATCCTGAACAAGGATTGCATCAAATAAATAAAGAAGATTTAGAATTAATGCAATACACAGGATGTAAGGATAAAAATAAAAAAGAAATATACGAAGGAGATATAATTAAACTTCCTTTGGATTCTTTAAATCCTGAAGAGGTTAAAACTGTTGAGTTTAATGAGCAAGGATTTTGGTCATATTTTACTGCCTATGAGTATGGTGAAGTCCTCGGTAACAAATATGAGAATCCGGAATTATTAAAATTACTAAAATAGTATGTTCTATAAACCTCTAAGCGCTTGTTGCCAAGCACCTGTTATCTTTCCGCAGGATGTGGATTGTCCTATCTGTTCGGCTTGTAATAAACATTGTAGTTATTACAAAAGAACTTTAATCGACTTACTTTCCGACAAAGACGTCATCAAGGAATGCGCGGAAAAGTCTAACAAGATGCAGAGAGAAATGATGGGATTAAAAAATAAATAAAATTATGAAAGAAGTAACTATTTGTGTCGACATAGATGGAACGATATATGGTTCGCCTTTTATGCATAAAGCTGAGCCGGTTTTGAATTTGCGGACTGTCCAATTGCTAGAATTGCTTCATGAGCATATCCGGAATGTTAAGATTATTGCCTGGTCTGGCGGCGGCAAGGAATACGCGGCTCAGATCGTGTCTAAGTTTGGCCTGGAGAAGTGGGTCGATGAGTGTATCGGCAAAGCGGAATATGATGAGACGTTGCATGGTCGGGTAGATATTGCGATCGATGATGAGCCCTTCTTCGATATGGGGGGAATTAATCTTATTGTTAAAGGAAAATAATCCAATGAATATCTATCGTAACGCACTTCTTAGTCAAGGTTTAACGGGAAAAGAACTTTATATTGGTACAGATGAAGAAAATTATTATGGGTTACTTCTCACCAAAGACGGAACTCCAATTATTGTTGCAGGAGAAGGAGGTAGTATGTACTTAAGTAAAAAGAGAGCTTTGCTTATACATTCTCAAGATAAAACTACAGTATTATTAGATTAAGTAAAACTATGAAAAATAAAAAACTTTGTTGGATTAGAGTAGTAACAAAACCGAATACCAATACTGTTAGGAAACATTTTTGGGACGCTTTAGAAAGTAATGCCGAGTATGGTTATGAACAAGTAGAGTTCTTGGGGATGCAACATTGGAGAGGGGAATTTCAGTCCGGGGTATCTTATTTGGTTAAGAGAAAAAATGGAAAAATTGAGGAATGTGAAAATATCTATGGCGATAGCTTAGAAATAATTAAATAATATGAAAGAGGAATTCTTAAAAGAATACAAACAGTTATGTCTAAAATACGGATTACAGATAGCTGGCTGTGGTGAATGTGGCTCGGCATTTTTATTAGAATTGAATGATGATAATAAGAAAATAAATAAGTTGGTTTGGAGACAGGACTACGAAGTAATACATTTTGCTAATAAATATGACGAAGGCGATGAAGATATTGTAGGAATGGTGTAATTGTTAAAATAAAATATGAAAAAAAGAGGAATTAAAGATCGAATACGAGGTATTTTGTATCAAAATAGTAATCCTGTAGTAGCGGGTATTACTGACAATGGGCAAGTGGGTGATTGCGGATTTAAGATTAGTTATTCTGTAATTGATTTTAATAAAGCGACAGAACAACTTTATAATTTGCTAAGAAGTCTTAAAAACTAATCCCAAGTCTGTGAGTGAGGTGATTAGTAAGATAAAAAATAAAATGAAAAAACCACAAGAACTTGATGATTGGAGAAATGCTAATGGTAAGTTGGCTCATTACTTTGCCAAACGGTATTTTGGACGAGACTGCGAAGAGTGGTGGATAGCAGGTGATATTGGTGGCATATATTTTATCAATGATTATTTCTTCAATCCGAAAGATATGGCTGATTATATTAAGTATGATTACTCACGCGATAAAATGTTTGAACATTATAATTACATCTTAAAATGTAACGAAAATGGTAAGACTGATGAAATCATAAATATTAAAAGTTATATTAAATTGAAAAAATGATATGTATTATTACAAACCCGAAATGTTAAAGTTCTTGAAAGAGAGCAACGCCATTGAGCAGGTTTATGGCAAAGAAGCATTAGCTGATGCTTATAAAGCGTGGGCTTATCTTGCTAAACAACCAGTTATTACACCGGGAACGATTTTGGCTGTTCATATGTTACTAGCCCGGAATATTAATCCACGTATTGCTGGTAAGTGGCGTGAGTGCGATGTATGGATTGGTGGGAAGAGAAAGGTATTTCTTAGTATCCAAGATATTGAAAAACGTATAGAAGATATATGTTTTGAAGTTAACAATCCCAGTAAAGCGACATTAAAAAAACCTAATAAATTTACTCAAGATATGCACATTAAATTTGAAGATGTGCATCCTTTTGAGGATTTTAATGGTCGTACCTTTAGGTTGATTTATGCATGGCAACGAAAGAAACTTGGATTATTACTTAACATTATTCACTCAGATTGGCCTAAAAAGGGCGGGGAGACTGATATATATTATAACTGGTTTCATACTTCTTGATTTATTCATCCCTTTGTGATATCATACAGGTATGCCTAAATCAAAAATAACTAAAGAACAAGATCGTGTGGTTGCAGAAATGTATCTTTCTGGGATGGCTGCTCAGCAGATTGCAGAAAAATATAGTGTTTATAAACAATCTATTCTTAATTCTTTAAAAAGAAGTTCGATAGATAGAAGAAAGGATTGGAAAAGAGCGAGTGGTGACAAAAGTGGAAGTTGGAAAGGCGGCATTAGGATGGTAAAAGGTTATCGTCACATTTTTCGTCCGGGTCATTGGTTGGCTAGAAAAGATGGTTGGGTGGCAGAACATCGATTATTAAAAGAAAAAGAAATTACTAATCGTAGCCAAGTTGTCCACCATGATGATGGTAATAAAATAAATAATAAGATTGAGAACCTCGTTATTTATGATAATAATGGAGTTCATCGTAGTAAACATTCGAAAGAGCAATCACGAGATAAAAGAGGTAAATTTAAGTAAAATAAATAACAAATGATATGGAAAAGACAAAGCAACCATGGGAGGGTAATAAATTTTTAGAAGATCTTGTTAAGTGGAAGGGTTATCATTACACGAGTATGAGTAATTGGGAAAATATAAAAAAAGATGGCCGAATAAAACCTCACCTTGTAACGAATCCAGAGATACTTAAGTTTTTCCCTGGGGTAAAGGTTGAAGGAGTTTGGGTGTGGGATCATATGTTGAATGGAATTTCTCATGCTAAATTAATTTTGTCCCAAGCTAAAAAACTAAAGGAGGGGAAAATTGTCTTATTGAAAATTAATTTTCCTGATAAAGATGATGTTCTTTATTCTCCAGAAGGTAATATGGTTAATTTAAACCACGTTGACACACCGGGGGAAATATATGATTGGTTACAATCAGGGAACGAGAGTTGTGTCATCTGGACGGCAGATGTACCACTTGACTGGATATCAGAAGTCACAGAATACGATATTGTCGATCGTCTTAAATAATGCTTGACAAGTAAGGAGGAAGGAGTACAATGGAATTATATCAATTAACAAATAACGCTATGAAACAAGTTTCTTTAGGAGAGTTGGCGATCCAGCTGGGGGTAAACAAGTCAAAACTGGCTTACTACTTTTCACTTGGTTTGCTCAAACCAGTAGCTCAAATTGGTCGGATGAATGTCTTCGATCAGGTATCGACAGTTAAAATCATTAAAAAAATAGAAGCAGGCCAGAAAAACGGTAAGACGTTGGAAGTAATTAAAAATATGAAATAATATGTTTTATGAATATCACCAAAGAGGTCACGTTATATCATGCTTATGCTTTGGAAAGCGATTTTAATCAATCGCTTGTTGATTATTGCCAATTCTTAAGAACGACCTTTGGTTGGAAAGAATTTACTTGGGATATTGCAAATAAGAAATGGCGTTTCTCCGATTTGGCTGTAGTTAATATGTTGATGACAAAATTTCCAGAGACGATTGTCAGCCAGGAAGTCTTTGATGATTTAAGACAATATGATAAAAAAGAGGAGGAAGATCGAAGCCGCGAGGAAAGAGCACAGCAGATAAGAGAAGCGACAACCTCGGATCTTCAGTTGAAAGGAATCAAAGGTCATCCTTATGAATACCAGAAACTCGGAATTGAGTTTCTGCTTAATAGTGGGGGAAGGGCACTATTAGCAGACGCACCTGGTGTAGGTAAGAGTCTTCAGGCTTTGGGTTTTATTGCTCATAGTGGTTTTAATCGAAGTTTGGTTGTTTGTCCCGCCTCGGTGAAGTTCTCATGGGGGAATGAGATCGAAAAATGGACCAGCCTTAATTATTTTATTGTAGAACCAAAAACGAATTTGGCGGATATTCCATATAGTATTAATGTTGTTATTATTAATTACGATATACTTAAAAAATTCTTTAATGAGTTCATGAAATGGAAATGGGATGCATTGATTGTGGATGAGAGCCACCTTATAAAAAATCCTTCCGCTCAGCGATCAAAAGCAATTAAAGCTATTTCTCGAATGATTCCTAATGTCATTCTTTTAACCGGGACTCCTGTTTTGAATAGACCTTCGGAGATCTTTAACACTTTAAATATCATTGACCCGAAGACTTGGAATAACTTTTATGCTTACGCTGTAAAATATTGTGATGGAAAACAAGGCTACTGGGGGTTTGAAAATAAAGGAGCCACCAACATACTTGAACTTCGTCAGAGGATTAGTAAGTATTTTCTTCGTCGAACTAAAGAAGAAGTTTTAAAGGAACTACCGCCAAAAAGCTTTATTGATATCCCTATTGATCTGCCAAAAGAAGAGAGAACTCAATATGATTTAGTTGAAGAAAATCTGGTAAAATATCTTAAGACTTATAAAAAAGAAAAAACAGATAAAGAAATTGTTAGATCGTTGCAAGCAGAAAAATTGGTTAAATTAAACCTCTTAAGGGAAATAAACGCGATGGGTAAAATTTCCACTGCCAAGGAATTGATTGACGGTATTATTGAGTCTGACGAAAAAGTTTTGGTCTTTTCTTCCTTTAACGCGCCACTTAAAGAGTTAGCTGAACAGTATGAAGAGAATTCGGTAATGATTCTTGGTGAGACTCCTGTTGATGAACGAGGTGATATTGTAAAGAAGTTTCAAGAGAATCCTGGAACTCAAATTTTCTTTGGTGGGACGAAAGCGGCTGGTACAGGAATTACGTTGACTTCGGCTAGCCACGTTATTTTCTTGGACATGCCATGGACGAACGCCGATATTATTCAGGCACAAGATAGAGCTCATCGTCCCGGGGCAGAATATGAATGTTTAAACATTTATACCATCATTAGTAGAAATTCGATTGATGGTTTTATGAAAAAGTTATTAAAAAGAAAACAGGAGATAGTGGATCAGTTGATCGAAGGTAATGAGGAAAAAGAAGAAAAGAATATGGTCGATGACTATATAAAAGAACTTTCATTAAAGTATAAAAAATAATGGACTCAAAAAATCAGCCAATAGAATCACCTTTCTCACAGGAAATTATTCTTAATAAGATGATAATTGATTTCTTTAACAATAATCACGTTAAGGCCGTTTTTGTGTTCTACATACCGGAAAGTGGTGGCGATCCCAACGTGTTGTATAATAATTTGTCGATCGAGGGGATGTACGGTTTGGCGCATGATATTGAAGAGAGAGCAAAAAAGCGAGAGGAAGAGGAGAGAAATAAATAAAATTATAAATTATTAATATTAATTATTTAACATAAAATGTCACATAAGATCATAAAATTTGGCGACGAAGCTCGTAAGGAATTAAAAGTTGGTGTAGACGCAGTTGGTGATGCTGTAAGAGTAACAATCGGACCAGGTGGTCGCAACGTGGTCTTCGATAAAGGATATGGCGGTCCTCAAATCACTAACGACGGTGTAACAATTGCCCGGGAAGTCGTCTTGAAAGACCCGATACAAAATATGGGGTGTGGCATTGCTAAGGAAGTGGCGCAAAAAACGAATGATGCCGCAGGAGACGGGACGACAACCTCTGTCGTCTTGGCTCAGGCTATTGTCGCTGAAGGTATGAAGAAAATTGCGGTGGGTGTAAACGCTGTGGGAATCCGCAATGGAATTGAAAAGGCGTCCAAAGTCGTGATGGAATATCTGAAGTCAATAGCCAAACCAATCAAGGAAGGCGATGAGACTGTTCAAGTAGCGACCATTTCCGCCGAATCAGAAGAGATTGGTAAGTTGATTGCTGATACTATCGCCAAAATGGGTACGGATGGCGTTATTACTATTGAAGAGTCTCCTACCACTGGTATTACGACCGAAGTAAGCCAAGGTATGGAATTTGACAAGGGGTTTATTTCGCCTTATATGGTAACGGATGCAGAAAGATTGGAAGCGGAATGCAAAAATGTAAAAATTCTAGTAACGGATTTAAAAATCGGTTCGGCTGAACATTTAGCTAGAATCATAGAAGAAGTGATGCAAAATGGCGGTAAAGAATTGGTTATTATTTCGGAAGATGTGGTTGGCGAAGCGTTGCAAACCGCTATCGTCAATAAATTACGAGGAATCTTTACGACTCTTTGTATTAAAGCACCTGGATTTGGCTTACGAAAGAAAGATTACTTGGAAGATATTGCCATTTTGACTGGCGCCACTTTTATTTCTAGTGAATTGGGTCGGAAACTGGAGACGGTTAAATTTGCTGACTTGGGAACAGCTGATCGGGTGGTGTCCAAGCGAGAAAAGACGACGATAGTTGGTGGCAAAGGTTATCCAGAAGAAATTAATACTCGGATTGCGTCGGCTAAAAAAGAAGTGGAAACACAGGAGTCTAAACATGATAAATTGAAAATTGAGGAAAGGATTGCTCGTTTGTCGGGTGGTGTTGCCGTGATCAAGGTCGGTGCCGCCACGGAAACCGAAAGTCGTTATCTAAAACTCAAAATTGAAGATGCGGTAGCGGCCGTAAAAGCGGCGATTGAAGAGGGAATAGTGCCAGGAGGCGGTGCGACCCTTGTTCGTGCGTCTAAGAGGGTTCTAGAGGCTCTGACGGCCAATTCTAACTTGACTTCCGATGAAAAGATCGGCTTTGAGATCCTAGCTTTGGCTCTTGAATCGCCCCTGACGAATATCGCTATTAATTGCGGACTAGGAGACGGTTCGATGGTGGTGTCAAAGGTTAAAGAAATGAAGGAGGGTGGGGGTTATGACGCTCTTAAAAATGTGTATGTGGACGACCTGATAAACGCTGGTATAATTGATCCAGTTAAGGTTACTCGTTCGGCGGTAGAAAATGCGGTGTCGGCTGGTAGCATACTTTTGACAATGCAAACGGCCATGGCTGATGAGCCACAAGTTCTACCAAACGGAGTGAAGTAAGCTTTTCACTTGACAAGTAAGATAATGGGTATATAATGGAAGTAGATCGTGGGGACCCGGCGAGATATAAGAATAAGTCGGTGAGTGCTCTTGCTCCAAGACACTATTTGTTAAACCCCCGCGATTGTTTTGAGAACAGATTCTGGGATGGCGGAAAGAGACGCCCTTAATCATGGATGAGTCGGGGGACTCACATATTTTTCAAGGCGGGGCTGCTTCCATGAGCTGAAGGCCCTAACATGCAAATTGACTATACGAGTATTTAGGTTTTTCTGTCTCCTAAAATAGACTCGGCAATATTTGCTCCCAGTAATGTGTTCTTGAGGTCGTTGAAAAAAGAAGTGGATAGTGGGGGTATCGTCCTGATTGAGTGGAGGTAATTGTCCACAACACAAGACGAGTTTCGTAACTTCGCGTTACGGCGACATCAGGAAACTCCCCTACTGTTCATCTCTTAATTAGTATTTTTGATGGCAAGTAGCTCAATTGGCAGAGCGATTCCCTGTTAAGGAATTGGTTGTAGGTCCGAGTCCTACCTTGCCAGCCATAATTTTATTATTAGTTTTAATAAAAAAACAAATGAACAAAGACAAGAAAGACGTTGTGATTTATACCACCCCGGGTTGCCATAATTGTCAGCGAGCCAAAGATTTTTTAGCAGACATGGCTAACATAACCACCGTCGACTTGTCTAAAAATCCCAATATCTTAACATTTTTAGTTGAAAAAACCGGTCAACGCAGTGCGCCTATCATTAAGATCGGAGAAACATATATTAGTGGATTTGATAAAATAAAAGTGATCGAAGCATTAGAAAGTTAAAGTTAAGTTAAAAAAATATTATATGAAATGTAAGAATTGTAATAAGAGAATTGTTATTGTTAATCCCCAAACTAGAAATATTAAATTTTGTTCAGTCTATTGTCGGAACAAGTGGCGCTGGGAAAATGGCGGAAGAGATAAAGACAGCAGAATAAAAGATTTAGCAGCTTTATTTCCCGCTAAAAATAAGATACAATGTAAAATCTGTGGACGTTGGTATGTTCAAGTTCTAACTCACGTTTATGAAAAACACGGTATTTTAGGAAGAGAATACAAAAAAGAATTTGGTTATGATGTAAAAAAAGGATTGATTCCTGACCATTATCGAAAAATTAAGAGAGATTGTCAGGATCCCAAAACCCTGAAGAATCTTAAAAAGGGTAAAAAGTTCTGGTTTGTGAGGGGCGACAAGAAGGCGGGACGTTATAAGAGGAGCGTCCAAACCTTGAAGCGTTTGAAGGAATTAGGAAGTTTTAAAAAATTAAAAACTAAATAATAGAAAAAATATGTTTGGGAAACTATTTAATTTTGCCAAAAAGAAGGAAAAAGACTATAACGAAGATGACGTTAAGAATTTGAATTTATTTATTATAAACAAAATTCGCAGTCCTTTAGCTGATTTTGTATTATATCAAACGGAGCAAGGCACCACTTTACCAGAAGAATTAAGAGCTGATCCTGCGGCGTGGTTAGAGATTTTGCAGAAAATGGATTATGCGTTCAAGAATGCGATCCTAGATAAAACCAAGATGAGTGACAAAGAAAAAGAAGAGCATAACAAGCAAGTTAAGGAAGGTTTTGAGCTTTTTGGACGCTTTTTACAAGATTTATATAATTAATAAATAATATGGACAATATAAAACTTCTCGGTGATCGTGTTTTGGTTAGTGTTGACGAGACTGAAGTTCGGGGTAGTGGATTAGTCATTTCTAAGTCTGATGACAACCCTGGTGAGATAAAAATAGGTGTGGTGGTGGCAGCGGGACCGGGAAGAGTGACCGATAATGGCTCTTATATCATAAATTCAGTTGCCGTCGGTAATAAAATTATGTTTAATTACGGGACTATTGTAAAATTAGATGGTAAAGATTATTTGTTAGTTAATTCTTCAGACGTGATTTTGATTCTTAATAATTAATTTAAATTTCAAATTATTTATTATGAAAAGTTCACGTCACGTTCCAACGCAACCTAAGGAAGTTGCTAAAATTGATTGGACCCAATGTACACCAGTTAAAGATAGAGTAAATAAGGGTAAAATGTATGCAGATTATCTGAAAGATTATAAGGATCAATTGAAAAAAACAGAAAAACAGAGAAAAGAAAGATTGAATAAAGCTGCAAAATTACTAATAGAAATCAGGGAAAGGCAAAAGAAAGATGGTATAAAATTAATCGTTTCCAGTTATTAACGGTCGAGATTAGATTACTAAACTTAATATTTATTTTTTATGGCAGAAGAAACTTTGAGTGTCGGTGGAGAAGAGAATGTTGCAATTCCTTCTACTCCGGTTGTTCCGGAAGAGGAAGAAGAAGTAATTGAGGATGTTGAGCCGGTTGATGAAATTGTTGATGATGTGGATCCTTCGATTGAAGAAGGTGTGTAAAATATTTTAAACAAGTTATTTTTAGAAAAAGCGTTCTCTACCAGCTAGTTGACGCTTTTTCTTTTTGACGCGGCCATTTTTTCAGTCAATGTAAAATTTTGAGTTTTGCATAAAAAAAGCCAGCTTATAAGGCTGGCTTTAGAGCTTTTTGTTGATTTTTTCAGTCAATATAAGATCTTAAATTCTTACATAAAAAAAGCGATAGCCGTTAAGCTATCGCCTTTTTTATCTTAGTTTAGGACTTTACCTGAACATAAGCGTCTTCCCTAACGAGTTTATCGACCATTTCGTTAAGATCATCAAGAGAAACTTTGGTTTCACCTAATTCAATCTTGGCGATTCCATCTTTTTGTTCTTGGATATATTTATTTATTTCATCAATATTTTTCTTCATATTGACAACATTTTCGGTGATGCATCTTACTTTATCTTCTTTGCGAGCTTTGTGTTCAGCGTAATCAGGATGTTCAGTATCCAATTTTTTCATTTCATAGTTGGCAACTACGATCATATGATCATTGGCATTAATGTCTTTGGTAATGTTGGTAATGTTATTTTCCAAATCGGCGATATTGCTTAACCGAGGGCTGATAAGTTTCATCCGAAGAGCATCGCGGGCGATGAGTTTAAAGGCATTAACTTTGTCGGTTAAAACGGTAGAAACGGTGTTGTTTTCACTCATATTATTTTATTTTTTTGATTATTTTTTTAATGAATTCGAAATTTTTGTTTCTTTTTCCCTCATAAGGGAATTCTTGCTTAAGAACAATGTTTGTGTACATTGAGAATACCTTGGTTGAAGTATTTGCTCTTATTAATTCTTTTCTTTTAGTTTGTGGGTCGACTAGGAAAACATCCCACAATTTGCTAGTAATGTCTTGATGTCCGATTATCCAGAATTTTGTATTTGGAACTCGGATTTCAATGTTTTTCCTTTCTGTTTGGGTGACTTTAGAACCGATTGGGATTGTTATTGATGGCATTTTGTTATTAGTTATTAATGTTAATAATCTCTCTTACGGTGATCTGATTTGAGTCATTGGGTTATTTCTTAACTAATAAATGGCCTTCGAACCTTAGGTTTTTGAATAATTCTGGAAAACATTCTTTGAAGATCCAAACTGACCAACGGCAAGCGGTTAATTCACTTGGACCATAAAGATAATGTCCTAATTCGTGTAAAGTGGATAAAATGCTTGGATTATTTTTGTTTAAGAATATTCTAATTCTTATTGGATCATAGGCATAGAACATTGTTTCTTCTGTGCTGATCATTTTTCTTTTAACAATGATTGAAATCATAAGTATTAATACTTGTAATTCAATTATTTTTTCTTTTTTGTTTTTTTTTGACCAGTTAAAGAAATTTAGTTTTTTCCAGATCATTATGGCTTTTATGATTTTCTTACTGAGATACGGTTTTTTCTTTAGAATTTGGTTTTCGGTGGGATAATTATTCATCCTAGATGATATGGGGTTTTGTATCCAACAGGTCTATGTGGTGGCATGCCGAAAGCATCTTCTTCTCTGAAATCGTCACCATATATTCCACCAGTTGATTCATGATATCCGGCATATCCTAATTCATCACCAAATTCTTTTTTTGCTTCTTGTTCTTCATAATCTTTTTGCAGATATTCATCATTGGCTATTTCAGTTATTGTTTTCATGCCATTAATGATTCGACAAATCTGGTTGATATATTCTTGTTTGTCTTTATCATCGAAGTATTCTAGACTGATTACTTGTTCTTTGTATGCTTCGACGATTTGATTAAGTGTATCTGTTTCTTCTTCTAATGTGTCATTTAGAACTTGAGTTATATCTGCGGCTTTAATATCTTTTATGTTTTCTGTGAATTTGGTTTTTAATTTTCCTAAATAACCTTTGTCAGCGAATTCTATGATAAAATCATTAGGACCAGCTAATTCATCTACACCTTTTGGTTCATTATCTTCTCCCATCCACTGTCTTAAGGTCGGTTGGGATGTAGTTTCTGTTGTTGGTGTAATGGCAGTTGTGGCTGGATGAATATCTGTTGTTGATTTTTCATAAAGTCCTGTTGTGGGCCTAACATATGGTGGTTTTTCCAAAAATGTCATTTTGATTTTTGTTAATTTCATTTTTGGATCATTAGGATCGAAGGAATATAATTTATCGACGGCTGTTTCTTCACCTATTCCTTCGCTGGAAATTTTCATTTCACCTTTCTTTTTACTTAGATTTAAGTAGCTGTATGTTTCATGTCGTCCAAAGAAGATGCGATGGGCTTTAAGATTTTCTTTATTGATTTGGACGATAATGAACGCAGCAGCATTATCAATTCCTATTTTATCGACTCTTTTTTCGATATATAAGGCTAATTCAATGGCTAATGATTCTGAATCATTCCATTTAGCTTTTTCTTTTAGGAATTTGTCTTCAATTGTGTATTCTGTGCTGTATTCGAATCCTAATTCTAGATGTTTCTTATGCAATTCTTCATCATTTGTGACTAATCCATTATGAACTACCAAATAATCATATTTTAATAGCTTATTGGTTACATACATTGGATGAGTTTGATCAATTTGATTATCGGTAGAAGTTGGTGTTCTGTGGTGTGCGATAATCATATTGGATTTTTTCATATAGAGATCAAGTAAGAATTTGACTGGTTCGGTGGCGCGATCAATTTCTATATTTTGCTTTTTGTCTATTCTTATAATTCCGAATCCTTTTGATCCTCGATTGACTTGATCTTCATATTGATTAACAATGAAATCATTGGCATCTTCTGGTTCCTTGTTATTGGTTTTGGTGTTAAAACAAGCGAGAAGTCCACACATTTGGATTATTGGTTAGTTATTAATTTGCAGGAAATTCATTGATCATTTGGTCGACGGCGTTCAAATGATGTCTTAGGCTTGTCGATCCATTATCCATCACTACTTCTTGTTGATTGGTTTCTATTTTTCTGTTTAGAATTTTATAGATTTCACCTTTTTGTTCATCTGGTAGATTACAATCATTAATTAGTTTTTGTTCATTTTTATTATTGATTGCATTTTTACTGGTTATTTCACCTTTCTCTAATGACCAAATCAGATTAAGAAATGGTTTAATTTCTTCACTGACTCTCATTCCATAAGGTAAACCAATTAGAATGATTGATTCTCTTAAGTCCTTTGGTTTGCCGGTGGTGAAATCTAGAGTTGTGCTTAAGGTGCGATCGATATTGCTATTGAATTTATTATTCATTTTATCGAATAAACGACTAATAGCATCATGATCTAATTCTGTTTTGATTATATTTTTACCTGTTAGATATTCACCTTTTAGATTCCTGGTGATTATTTCATTGATGCCTTTTCTTATGCCGAAGATGAAATAATTGTTTTTTAGCTTCCAATTGAAAGCAGCAACTCGATCTTTGAGATTTTCGACGAAGACTCCGACATTAGTATCATCATTGTGGTGGATATTCATGACTTGTTTTAAGATATCGAAATCTTTTTGTTTAGCAATGCTCATGATTTTCTTTTTTGATGATAGAATTTCGGATTTCTTAGGAACTGATTGCCGATCGAGAAGTTTCCAACCTAATGCAATGTTGAAATCGGCTTTTTGCTTATCTTTAATTATTTGTTTTGGATTAAAGATATATTCGATTTCATTTTTGTATTGTGGATACATTTCGAAGGTTCGGACATATTTTCTGGCTTTTTGTAAGATGTTGTCAGTTAATAGTTCGAATTCCATGATGGCTAGAGTTTGTAAAGCATCGCCTTGTTTGTCGCTTTTATAAACAATATCATTGAAGTTTGAGAAATTCTTAGGGTGTTTTAGAATTTCATGATAGACAACTGCCATATAAGCAAGAGTGGCTTCGGCTAATTTAGGGGTGGTTAACCATTCAGCTGATGGACAACGGAATTCGAATGTTTTTCCATCTGCGCCATCTTCATAAGTGAACTTATTTTCTATCCGATGATCTTTGATTGAGCCATATGACTGTCTTAATCTCAGATTTAGATTAGTTTTATTTTCGGAAATTAAGACTGGAAGATAAAATGAAGCTAATCGACGATGGATAAGATTTTCTTTTTCTCTTGACCAATGCTCTCCTTTTGGAACTTCCAGATGTATATGCCCTCCAATTGAACTATATTCAGAGATGGTGGACATATCACAAAGTTTGATGTATTTGGTGAATATTTTTAGCAATGTTCCGAGGTTGTTGATTACTTTTTTGGGATCGTTGCTGGCACTAGGACGAATTTCACCGGTGGAATCAGCTCCGTCCCAACCTATATCACCACAATTTTTGTCTTTAATAGCATAACCCATTCCTACTTTTCTTAAATCTGGCTTATTTTTAAGCATTATTTCCATGGTTTGTTTGGCATCGACCTTTCTGCCCTGCATGGTGAGAATAAATTCTGGATCTGCGCCTATTTTGAAATCAAATTCTTTTAGGGTTTCTTTTTCTTTTGTTGACATTTTGATTAGTTATTAATTTGTTAAATATTATAATCATTATAATCTCTTCTATATATTCCTTCAGGAGTTATCTCAATTATTGTTCTGCTTCTCATTATTGGTTCATTAGCATTTTCTTCTTCTCCTCTATCTTCTGGACCATTAGTAACTCTTCTTCTGGCTTGTTCAATAATATCTAAGCTAATTTCTTCGACTTCTCTTCTGGGATTTTCATTAGCTAATATTGCATGTGGATTTAATTCTGGTATTTCTGGATAATGTGTTCTTCGCCATTCCGTAACTAGATTCCAATCTCCGCATATTAGATATATTAAATTGCTCATTTCCTTTGTTTTTAACGGTTTTTTCAGACAAAGGATAATATAGATTATTTTGCATAGAATTCGATATAATGGATTAGCGATTGTGTGACATTGGAAGAAATTGAAATTTTGAGGACTGTTTGGGCTATGCCATCCTCTATCTGTTATTTTTTCAGAGAAGATTATAGGATTGATTTCTGATAATAATTCATATATTTCTTGTTCTGTTGGTCCATTTTCATTCCTGATTCTTCGATATTTGGCAGTTTGTTTGATTCTTTTGGCAAACATTTTTTGTCTTTGTTCATTAATATCTAAGAATCTGACAATGAATTTATTATTCGGATTAACCCAAAGTTCCGAGAAGTTTAGATTTATTCTTCTTTCTTGCATATTGTTTGGGATTAATGTTGTTAAAGTAACCTTTTTTGAGTAATTCTTGGAATTCTTTGGTGGAATTCATTTCTGAACATTTTGGACATTCGCAACTATTGTTTTCATTACTGCTAATTCCATGCATATCTGTATATTGATCATTTTCATTGATAAAAACATGGTTGCATTTTTTGCAGATTATTGTTGCATCAAAGACTCTTTTTCGATTTTCTCTTTCATCTAAAAGAGATTTTTCAGGATGGATTATATTATGAAGAGTTTCTTCTGGTTCAGTTGTTTTTTCCGGTTCTATTTTTTCTATTGTTATTTTTTCTTCTTCTATCCAGATTAAGTCACTTAATTCTAATTCTTCATTACATTCATGACAAGAATAACTTGGATCTTCTGACCATTCAGAATCTCCATTGTCATCTTGATTCCAATCTTCAATCATTTCATTGGAATTATTTCTGTCTTCAGTTGTTTCTGGTTTTTCGTCTGTTAAGTAGGCGGTTCCATATTCTCTTTGATTTGTATCGACGCCATAATTTAATTTCTCAAGTGTGTGATTGCAGTGTGGGCATTGCCAGGCCATATAATTGGGTTAGTTAATAATTAGAATGAATCTTTTTCTTCATCTTGAGTCCATTCATCATTATCACTGTCTGGAAGAACATCATTATCTATGATTTTTCGACTTTTTTTGTTGGTATTATCCAGTTTAGTGAATTTGAAGTGATTTTTGAGTCTTTCGTTAATAGCGATAGTGATGGAATCTTCGAGATGATAATATTGTTTGCCATTGATTCCTCTTTGTAGAAGCGGTTCAATGACTGATTCAATGATGTCGATGGCCGTTCGACGAAATGGATGATCTGCATCATATAAATCAATTTCTTTTTTGGGTTTTTTAATTCTTTTTGTTGGCATCTTGTTTGATGATTTTATCTTTCTTTTCGAAGAGAGCGACGATTTCTTCTTCGTTGGCTTCTTTAAGCAGGTAAACAATACGATGACGCTCGAAGTATAAAACAATGGCAACTGGTTCTCTGGCATCGTTATATAAGACAGGGATGCTTTGTTGTTCTATTTTATCCATGGTTTTATTAGCATATTTCGAATCCACCTGAATTTTCGACAAAGGTGATGAATTCTTTTAGGTTTGTAATAGTGAATTGATAATCTTCTTCCCAATTATGTTTTTTGCTTTTTATTTTATTGTATTCTTTGTTTTCTTTTTTTGCTTCTTTTATTAATTTATTTACTTCTTTTAGGTAATTTGAGACAGTTTCATCTTTTATTTTTTCTTTTAATCTGATGGCTATTTTTAATGCTTTTTCTTCTGATATTTCTTTACAATTGTTGTATTCTCCGTTTTTTTGTTCATTTTTGGTGAGAATATCTGAGCAATTTAAACAAACAAATCTCCATAAACGACGCCACCACCAAACATTGTTACGAAAATATTCTCCTTTTTTGTTTTTGGCCTTTAGGCCCATTAAGTCAAAACCCATATTATTGTTCTTGTTCTAATTCGAGGTGATTAATGAATTCTTCCATTTCTTCGGTGGCTCGCATTTTGCATTCTTTTTCATCTTGACCAGAGACTTCAAAAGTATGAACAATGCGATATTCCGAAAGAATGTTGTAAATACGACTTATTTTAGGTTCTTGGGGCATGTTTTGTGTCATATGTTTATTTTTTTATTCTTGGCAAAATACTTCGACGGTGTATTTGCCTGATTTTCCTATACCGATCTGATTGAATTCAGGGAATAGGATATTAAGACGATGAGTTGGTGACTTGAGCCAGGCTTGGACTGGATCATCGTAACCTTCGGCGAGATTTTCGCCATACCAGGAACAATCAGTGTTATCGACCCAGGAAGTGTTGTGAGAGAAGTTTCTTGTTTTATTGATTGTTTCAGCTCTATTTTGAGCGATTTGATTTAATTCAATCGTTTGCGTGAGTTGAGGAAGATGATTTTGAAGGCGGGTTAGATTGGTTTCTAGGAATATTAAGGTGATTAAGAGTTGGGTGAGCATGTGGTTATTCAATAACTCTTATAAATTGGAATGTATCGGCTAAATCATTGTAATTCCATTTTAGTACTGAATTTTTGTCACTTTTTTTGTAATCATGTTCTTTATAAGCATGATTAACTAGGGCAATCCAAATTATTTGTTTTTTGTTGTTGATATATGACTGTGCTTCTCCAAGTGTTTCGAAGATTTCTTCATTTGTATCTGGATTTATTACAACAAAGAATAATCTTGTTGCGTCATTTAGTTTATATTTATTTATTGGGATCATAATGTTGTGATTTTTATTTTCTCTTTATATGCTAATTCATATTCTTCTTCAATTTCTTCATCGGCTTTGTTTCTGTATTCATTTTCTAATGATTCAAACTGTGGATTAAGAAGTTCTTTTATAGCTTCGTTTCTCGATATTTCTTTCATTATTTTATTTATTTGCTTTATGGATTATTAATTCTCTAGCTTGTTGATAAGCCATTTCAAGGGCGTTAAGCATTGTGGTGGTACAAATGCCGCCATCAATTGGTTCATCTGAAGTAAAATCGGGAATAATATTCATAATATCGAATTGCCATTTTCCTTCAGTAGTAGGGAATATGAGGATGCTTAGTTCTTGGATATTTCTATTTGGCATGTTTTTTACTTTTAATTGTTATTAAGTTAAAGATAGATCGATTGGAAACAATCATTTTTTGGTTGTTTCTCTTTCTTTTTTCACGTTGGATGGCTTTGATGCGGATCATGGGATTATTTGATTCTTAAGCCGTATTTTCCATTTTCACATGAACTGAATGATATAATTATTCCTATTATTGGTATCCAACACGCGATAAATGCTAATAATATTGAGGTTTGTTTATTTTCTTTTGTTTGTTTATCTCCATACCATTCAACTAATTGTGCTCCATCTGGATAACGAGTCCAGAAAGCGAATTCTAAACTATAAATTATAAACCATTGGATTATAGAGATTATTAACCAAATTATAAATATTGTTGTCATGATTTTATTGATTATTTAAGTAATCAGACCCAAGGAGGTGTGTGCCAGAAGTCCTGACAACTCTTGCGAGCGACTTCACACCCTGCCTGCCGAGTCGAACGGCGGACATACCCTCTAAGGGACTGATTGCTTAAGTGTTGTTAATAAAGATCTTCACTGAATAAAGTTCCTTTCATATAATTTTTGATTAAGGTTAATTTATATCAGAATAGGGATTAATATGTGTTTCTTTGTTTTCGTTGAATAATTTTTTACAAGCTTTAAGTCCTTTTGTAACCAATGGACGATATTGTTCTAACCAATTACCATTTAAGATGTAATATTTGTTTTTAAGAAAATTTGAACCTTCTATGACGATTGCGGTTTCATCTCCGGTAGGTCCGGCGCCAGCTTTAGCATAAGAGATAAAGAAGTTGGTTCCTACGATTTTACCTGCATCTTCTAATTCTTTTTTTTGTTCTTTTGTATATTTCATTTTATTAATTGGTTAATTTGCAGTCCAAATGGATAAGATCCGAATTGGACATAAAAAAAGCAGAACAAGACTGGTATCTCATTCTGCTTTAATTATGATATTAAGCTGATTGTTTATATTTCAGTATGCAATTATTCAGTTTTTCGCGGAAACTACCTAAGCTTTGAAATGGTTCAGTGCCATATTCTTGCTTATAAAGTTCAATGATATTTTCAGGCATGTTATTGGTTTTTGATTAGGTTATTAATTTTTTCAGCTTCTTTCATAATTAGTTTTGTTACTGTATTTAAGGCTTTTTCTTCTTCTTCAGACCATAAATCATGGGAATTTATGTAAAAATCATTTAAATCTAAGGCTAATTTGATGTATTCATCTCGTTTGGCGATAAGAAGCAATTTGTCGGTGTCCATAGGATTATACAATTGGTGAGTTAAATTCTTCGATAGTTGATAAATTAAGCCAGTCTAGTTCGGTATAACTAGGGGCTGAGTGAATAAGTTGTTGAAGTTTGTTTTCTAGTTTATGTAATTTTTGATTACGCTTAATTCTTGGTTTATTGATATTCATGGGATTATCAAGAAATTTTGATATGCAGGAGATGCTTTGGCGTGTGGCGACGAGTTGATTAGAAAGTCTAAGGCATTTCATGCAAAAATTACCATAAGTTTCATGATATGGGCGTTCAGTAGGGATATTTCGAGAACAACTGACGCATTTAGCCTTTATTTTGAGGCGTGGATGCTTGGTATATGGGCATTTCATTGGATTATTAAATTAAGGATAAATAAATAAGGATAAGGTGAGTAAGCAACCAATAAAGATGCCAGTTTTAATTACAATATTGGTAAAGCGATGTGATTGAAGCATATTGTAATAAGTTTCAGTTTCATCAGCATTGCCGTATTTAAGGCTGACAATAAGTTTATCTTCTATGGCTTGGATAATTTGTTTGTTCATGTTATTAATTATCAGTTGATAAATCATTAAGTTCACTTTGTTCCATAGCGTCATAAGACAGTTCAGATATAAGTTTTTTCAGTTCAGAGATAATTTGGATTAATTCATTGGTATTTTTGGTTTTAAGATATTCTTCAGTATAATTGTCTATTGAGAGCATAAATTAAATTATGGGTTAGTTATTAAGTTGATTAATTATGTTCTGGTATCATAAGATACCCACCAATTACCATCATTAAAGTAAGGAAGACAGATATTGTTATAATTGAGACAGTTTTTTTAGTCCAATTTTATCTATTATGGCAGTAAGAATAAGGATAAATGGGATAGAAAGTATTATTAGTCCAAAGAAGAATTTCATAAGATTAATCATTAAGGCGGGTAATTCTTCCAATAGTTATGATTGGTGAATTTTTATAACTTGGTGTAAGTTTCATTTCTCTTATTTTGGTAATAGCATTATCTTCATCATTGGCTTCAATAGGAATAGTTAATAAGTAATTGATTGATACTTCAATTGAATATTTGTTCATTGGATTATTGATTATTTATTAAGTGGACGAAAGATAAGCTCTAAGCGGGAAATAGAAAGGTTAAATAGTTAATTAAATTACAGCCTTAGAGTTGGAAGTGATGAGTTTCTCTTATACTCTAATACCTATTTCCTAGTTACAGCTTATCTTAATAGCAAAAGAAGCGTAACGGAAGGGAAAATGCTTTGTTTTGGCATTTCCCCTATTGTTACGGATAGGTCTTATTATACGATACTATCATACGCGTTACTTGATAAATCAAGATTGAGGCTTATTATACGGTGCCAATGAACGCTTTATTTCGATTAACGAAAAAATTAGATTGACGAGGTGTGATAAGCGTGATGTGGGATGGCTAAAAGCGCGATGCGGATAAATCCGGAACTCGATTTGTACCCACCTTCACCCCCACTACCATCTCTAAGCTACCGCAACGCGAGGCGTAACAAACCCACCAACATTGGAAAGCATGTTGACTGGCGCTGCCTCAGGCACGAAAGCTTCGAAACGCTTGTTCGCTTCGTCTGTCGCTATTGCACAGAAGTGACGAAACCCGTCCTGAGCTTCCTCTTTCTTCAAATAGCGATAGAAAACCTTAACCCCGTCAATAGTGTACAAATCGAACCATTTGCCATCAGCACTGACAACTTTGTCTGATTGCAGGGCAACCGGCAGATTGACATAGCCTGGCTTAGCCTCAGGGAAGCGTCGAGCATAAGCATTTGAGCTCTTAGCAAACGAAGAAGACTGGACCAGGGCGAAGTTCGCCTTATCGAGCGTTACCCGCGACAGGTTGTTCTCGAGATTCTGGATAATACTGCGTACAATTAACTTAGCCATACGATTATAATTAAACTAATAAAAACACTGTTAATAAAGCGAATAGCGTGTTGACTAGACACTAACTACTCAAACACCTAGTTTTAACGCGCCACGGGGCTCACAGCGCCTCACAGAGCGTTGTACGACCAAGAGACCCTAGGCATAAAACCTTAACAACCTAGTTTTAAAACAAAGGAACGGGGGGTTGTCGATTCGGTAGGACCCGAGGGGCGGGAAGAGTATGGGTAACGAACCTATCTGTAATTCCGAAACTTTTTTTCAAATCGTTCTAAGTAATGCGTAATGAAGAGGGTTGTTTTGAAATAAAATGCGTATCTAAATTACGCGCTCATCAAAAAAATTTCTAAAAAAATTCAGAAAAAGCCCTAATACGTTATATATTAAGGCTTCTCTGTTTATAAAGTTGCGGTCAGAATATCCAGATTCGAACTGGAATCATATGATCCCAAATCATACACACTACCGTTGTGCTATATTCTGTTTCTTATTGCTTACAAAATTATCAGTTTCTTCAATCATATTACTTTTTGTCTCACCTATCTTTCTATGTAATTCCCCATGACATTTATAACATAGTGGAACTAAGTCACATATTTCTTCTTTTCCTTCACCTCTATAAACCTTATGATGTAAATTAATCCTTTTATCAGAACCACAAGCCGAACATTCTTGTTTATGATCTTTATAATAACGTTCTCTTACCCCTTCCCAAATAGGACCCTCAAGGTATTTTTGGTATCTGGTTTTTTCTAGACTGACCCAACCACCGGTCCCTTGGGTTGTTTTAGAATAATATCCAGTTTGAAATCTACGATTAAAATAATTAGACGATTTATTCTTCTTCCTATGGAAGAACGATTGTTTATGTTTTATCTTTGATTTAGATAAGATAATCTTTATTTCCTCTGGGATAATCACCCCAAGCCAATTAGCCAAACTTATATAACGGAAACTATGTTTATGTTTAATCTCTTTGCCTTCTTTATCTCTTTTAAGTATAACATAAGCAAAATTCTGAAGTCGAATCAGGTCGTCTCTTCTTTTGGGACTGTCGATTGGTTTATCTTGATCAGAAAATATTGTCAAGTATTCCATGGTTTAATCCTTCCAATTATCTCTTATTTCTCTTAAACGGTCAGTGATATTAGGCAAAGGTTCGGTCCTCATGCTCCCCAATACGGTTGAAACTCTCTTCGCTTTACCATAAGTTATCTTGTCTAATTCTTCTTTGGTGATGGAACGATGAGGATGATCAAACATTGAGGCTATAGAGTCTGGGGAAATCAGTCCTTCATTGAAGATATTGAAGGCGCCGGTTGCTTTGGCTTCTATTAGTTCCTTAAGTTTGGGCATTAAGTCTTCCAAAACAGTGGCAGATTCTTGAGAAGCTACGATTTTATCATAAGACAGAAGTTTGTTGATGGTATTTCTGGGGTGAGAGAAAGCAGAAATGAGCAATCTAGGCCTTATAATAAGGGTATTTGGTCTGACTTCCGCTAGAAGTTGTTCCGCCATCAACTTAGTATAAGTGTAAAAGCATTGTGGATTGGGTTGAGCGTCTTCGTAATTGATATCAGTGGGACCTTCACTCTTGAAGATGCAGCCGGATGAGAAGAAGACATATTGTGCTTCGGGCTTTAAAAGAGTAGCAATTCGTACCGCCTGAGTGATATTGGTATCAAAAGTTTCCAGACGATTCTTTTCACACCAGTCAATTGACGTTTTGGCCGCGGTGTTTATTACGACATCATAAGGAAGGAGATCCTCGGCAGTTATTTTATGTAAGCGTTTGACTGAGAGGTCGGCTTCTAGAAAAATAGCTAATGGCGCCCCTACGAAACCATGACCCAGTACAAGGATTTTCATATTAGTTTGAGTTAATTTATAAGGTGCGTTAGGAGAGATTCGAACTCCCGAAGCCGAAGCAAGTGTTCTACAGACACCCCCTTTTGACCACTTAGGTACTAACGCAGATCCTTTGGTCCAATCTTCTCTAATTGCCTCTAATAATTGGTGACGATTTAACCCTTATTTAAAGCCGTATCTGGAATTGCCTCTACCTTTAATAAGGTCTCTCGCAATAGCCATCTTCATTGGGGAAGGCGGATGGCGAAACATAAACTGGTTTGTGAAACTCAACGCCCATGGCTTCTAAGTTCTGCCGGGTGTTGTAATAGAAGGAAAAGATTTCGGTTGGACTATCAGCGCGATCAAAGTCTACAGAGGTAGTTGGTGAATACTTATCCTGACCGAATCCGGTGCCTAAATCTGATCCTGCATTAGCACAACTGAAAGCTTTAACGGAATTGAGAGAAGCATTTTGCATAGAGAGTGGGAATGATCCCGAGCAATTAGATGCTATTGTCGTATAGGTACTTCCCCACCAAGGGTTATTATTAGGATTTTGAATAATAATTGGAGCATAAACGATTTCTTTCTCTTTATGCTTCTCTTTGAATACCGCGCAACCGATAATACCTAAGTTGCCACCCTTACCCATCTTCTTGGCATAACTGCCCTTAGGCGACGAGAAGAAGAACTCAGCTACCTTATCGTCAGAGGTGCGCCAGCCGTCAATAGTGGTAGAGTCATAAGCGCCGACGATATAACCTCGTGATTTGAACGAGCCTTCCTTGCCATTCAGAATAGACAAGCCATCCACTGTTGGTACGAAGAGCACTCGACTCGATGAGTTGTTGCGCATCCTTAAGGAGAAACGCGATCCTTCTTTTCCTTCAAGATAAGTTTTACCATCTTGGTAATATTCTTTGGCCGAGTGGCCGTTAACTAAAACTTCGAATTCGTATGATGATTTTTGCATGTTTTTGATGAAGACTTATTGCCGCTACGCGGACTTCTTGCTTCTAAATTATGAGATTGGATTGTCAAAGAACCAAAGTAATTTTAGTTCTTGCATTGCGACTTGTCAAGGATTATAATTATACCGTCTTTCAATTGTGATTGGCACGGAGGTGGGGGATTTATTCCCATTGGGGGACGAAAAGGAGAAGTAACTTCAATCCTTTGAGATGAGGTTTTACATAAAACGTCATCCCCCATCTCTGCGTCATGTGGGTGTGGTATAACGGCATTATATTACTCTTTACTTTAATAATGTAATCCCGTATACTATACCCATGAAAATATATAAAAATAAAAATACTGGATACCTTCAGACAATAGTTAATGGCAGAGTTAATGGAATTCATCGTTTTGTTATGGAACAAAATTTAGGAAGAAGACTTCTAAAAACAGAAATTGTTCATCATAAAAATGGAAATAAAACTGATAATAGAATTGAAAATTTGGAGTTAATGAGTAAGTCTGAACATCATAAATTACATGCAAGACATGATAAAGGGGTAGTTTGTAAATGTCCTCAGTGTGGAAAAGAATTTATTAGAAAATCAAATCGATATAGAAATTCTATAAAGTTGAAACAAAAAATCTTTTGTAGTAGTAGATGTGTCGGGTTTTATAATTTTACTAGAAGGAAGAGAGTGGGTATCGTCTAATGGTCGAGACAAATGCCTCCAAAACATTTAATCTGGGTTCGATTCCTAGTACCTGCGCTTTAAAAAAAATAAATTATGAATATGAAAAAGAAAAAAGAGATTTGGCTTAATTTGGGGTCAGGAGTTTCTTTAGCTGATGATTTTATCAACGTCGACAATTTTTTTACTTTGGAAGATTTAAAGAACGGAATTAAAACTAAGTCTGGTCCGTTCATGTATGCTCGTGTACCCAAGGGCGCGAAGTTTGTTAAAGCAGATATGTGCGCTCTTCCCTTTGAAGATAATTATGCTGACTATGTAGAGTGCAGCGATGCGATTGAACATATCGGAATGAGAATGGTTCCCACTGCGCTTAAAGAAATGTATCGAGTGCTTAAGCCGGGCGGCAAACTTGGCTTGGAAACAACTAATTTTGATGAATTAGCTAGACTATGGACAGATAACATTACTGGTAAGCCACTCTTGACTGATCAAGATTATAAACAATATCTCACTCTCTCTCAGGTTATTTATGGACATCAAATGTCTGACGGAGAATATCATCGGACGCCATTTAATCCTGTGTCCCTGGTTTATCATCTAGTTAACGCTGGATTCAAGCTAGAGAATATTGTTTTAACTATTTATCCGACTTCATCCAAATTCGATTTTCCTCAGAAATCATTCAAGCATATGGCGGGGGCTTTTAAGGATTCAGTTTATCTTACTGAGATGATGTGGGCCGAAGCAACTAAATAGTTATGAAAAGTATTACACCGGATGAGTTCTTCAAACAAGTAGCAATTAATTCCGGAACAGTGGATCTTCGAATTGTTAAAGATATTTTTTATGGAATGGTTCGAACTATGTCTAGAGAATTAACTAATCGTCAAATAATTAAACTTCCTGACTGGGGAGAATTTGTTTTGAAGATTCATAAATCGCGTAATTTTGTTAGCGTTAATGGAAGATCTGGCACTCTTCCAGCAAAGGCAACAGTTAAATTTATTCCTGATTATAAGGTGAAGAAGTTCTTTTATGCTCTCGGTGAAGACGGGACTGTGTTAAAATAATTAAATGGCAACACCTATTGAGGCATTACAAAATCGATCAACTCTTCTTGGTGGAAAACTTCAAAATTCACCGACGGCTTTTGCTCCAAATACTGATCCAACTAAATCGGATGTAAGTATTAATAATCAGTTGTCGTCGGTTAATAAACAGATTGAGGATATAAAATCTATTCAACTGCGTAATCGATGGTATGGGGCAAATACTGATGTTCCAGCAGAAGAAACTGGTAAAAGTGACGGTTGGTTGATGGGCGGTTTGAAAGCAATTCAACGTCCGTTGAATGCTGTTGTTGGTACTGCTCAGTATGCTTTGGGAAAAGGAACAGAATCAAGTTTAGTGGGGAATATCAATAAAGCGATAGAAACGGGTCTTACTGCCGGTAATGTTCTTACTCAATTTGGTGCACCACGTTTTGTCCAAATTCCTTTGGGTTTTGCTTTAGACGTAGCGTTGGATCCGATCAACTGGGCAACCGCTGGGACGGCAGCCCTTATCCCCAGAGTGGGAGCGGGATTGATAAAAGGAGGCTTAAAGACGGGGACTAAAAACTTAGGGGAGACGGCTTTGAGAGAAGTAGCAGAGAGTGGATTGAAACCATTAGGAGAATCTATTGGTTCTAGAGTGGCAGAAGTTAAGAATGCCGTTAGTGGAGGGTGGAGTCCTACCAAGGCACTTGAAACTGGATGGGAAGGATTAAAATCTGGCGTTGAACAAAAAACAGCAACTGCAATGAAGTTGGTGCCTTTTGCTCATAATGTTCCAGGGTACACTGACATAGTGGCAAAAATTGGAGCAAAAGCGATTAAAAATGCTGATAAATATGATTCCTTAATGGGAACAAGTGTTTATGATAAATTAGGAAAAGGAATTCTTACTGGTTTGCCGTCTGGAGTTGTAGGTAAGACTGTTGAAAATTTAATTAAAAAAGTTTCCGGTGGAGAATCGATTGTTAAATTCTTTAAGTATTCTCCTGCAGATACTCTGGCGGTAACAAAACAAAAAGATGAAGTTGAACAATTATACAAAATGAAGGGTGCTGCATTCGAAAGATCTATGGGTAAAGCTCACTTTGTAGATATTGCTGATTTTGAAAAACCAGGTGCAACTATAACAATATCAGAAGCAACGGATGAATTAGCTAAGATGGCAGTAAAGGATGCTGATGGTGTTTATAATCTTGAAGTAAGAAATGCTCAAGGGATCTTAAATCCAGCTCTAACAGGTAAAATTAAGATCTATGATTCATTAGAAAATGCCAAGGTACTTACTGGTATAGCTGAGGACAGTGAGAATATGAAGCGTTTAGTTGATGCTTATAAGGTAGTTGACTACGGTAAAACGGGGGTATCTTGGTATGATAATTTTATAGATAAAGTAAAGGCTACAAGTTATAACGACATTTTTAATTATGTTAAAAATGGTTTTAAATCAGTTCCAGCAACAGCGGTAGAAGTCGAAAAAGCTGTTATTGATGGTGCTGAAGAAACTGTTAGACTTTGGAATAGTTTTAATGCTGTTAAAACTAATGCTGTTAAAACTAATGCTATTGATGTTGTAAAATCTATTCCTAAAATGACCCCTGGTGAATGGCATCCTTTTGAAAAGATTCTAACCGGTCTGGTTGATTGGACAGCTGTAATGAAAGCAACTAAAACAGGAATGAACGTTGGATCGGCGGTAGTGAATACCGCTGGTAACTTTCTTATGGGTCCAATGTTGGGTATTCCTACTTACAAAGCGGCTTATTTAAAGGAATTAATGTCTGCTCGTAATTTTTTAAATAACAAACTTACCGCATTGGAGCTACGTAACATGTTTTTATCTGATATAAATTCTTTGACTGAGATGATGGAGAAAAATTCTAATGTCTTCAGAACTTTTACCGGAGTTAGTCCCAGTACTGTGATTGATAAGATGTCTATCGAACAAAGAATTATTGGAGAATTAAGTAAGGGTGACGGTTTTAAGGAAGTAAAATCATTTTTATCTAAACAATGGGAAGATTTTGATTCAGCTATGTCAAATGCTAGTAAGTTTGAAGATGCTGTAAAATTTGAAAAAGAAGCTACTAAGACACAAATTTCATCTGTGAAGCAGGCAATGGGTAAATACCCAACACAATCAGAAACCTTAGCAAAATTAGCAAAAGAAGCTCCAGTTAGAGAATCTGAGAAGACTACTTCGTTCCTTGAGAATGAAATAAATAATGCGAAACTTGATCAATTTAGAAATTGGATTGCTAAAATAGTGGAAGATGAACCGGGTAATATAATAGCCCAGGGAGCTAATCTGGTGGTTAATAAACTCCCAAGGATGTATGAGCATGTTGATCAGATTCAAAAAATTGCTTCGGTTAATTATATGACCAAAGTTGGTTTAACAGAGCAGGAGTTAGTGACAATGAGTAGACAGATACCGATAGTAAAAGGAGACTTTTTAGATCCAATAATTTCGGGGGGGGAGAAATTGTATCGTCTTACTCCGCTGAAAGCAGTGGAAGCTTCAATGGAGGCTTTTATGAATTATGCTGCAATGCCTGGATTTGTTCAGATAATGAAATCTTTACCAATCTTGGGTTCACCGTTCTTTTCTTTTCAATACGCTATGGCGATTAAGATGGGTAAAACTGCAATTGCTAACCCAGCTGTTTTTAATAAGATTGGTTTTGTGCTTAGTGAAATTTCCGGTTCGAGGACACCAGCTGAGAAACTAGCGATGCAAGAAAAGTATAATCAATATCTTAACTCACCAACTGTTGTGAAGATTTTTGGAATGATAAACACCAATGTTAAAAATGCTATCCCAATTTACGGTATGAACATTTTTAATCCTTCTGAAAAAACTTATGATGATTCTGCTCAGGGTCGTTTCTTAAAGATGTTAGATAAAATGCCGATATTGCAAGATCCAGCTGGACAGGTGATTAAAGACTTTTTTATTCAACCTTTAATCCTATCTGGAACAAACCAAGCTCCACAAGGACAGTTTGGCCAACCGGTTTATCCGACCTATGATGATAAAGGTAAATTGACAAAAGATAACCTAGGAATAAAAGCTTTTTATGCTGGAAGAACAATGCTTGAGTCAGTTGTCCCTGGGTCACTTGGATATTTAGGTTTATTCGGTGGTGGATTACCATCGGAGGTAATTAATTTAATTCCAAGTTACCGTTTTAGAAGTACGGCTCTGGCAGAACAAGGGAGGAGTTCAGTCGGCGCGATGACAAAAGAAAATGCCATTGTTAAGACTTTACGCTCAGTACTTGGCACTACGGGTATTCCGATGTATACTTTGGACACGACTAAAATCTCTAAATAAAAATTATTAATTAATATAAAAATATGGATCCATTAATACAACCAGATAACGAAACTCCTCAGCAGGTTCAGCCGCCGGTTGATGATCCCGGACTGTCTCAAGATCAAATGAGAACTAATCTTCAAGACATGATGGCAAAAGTTGATGGAAAATATCAAGAATTTAATGCTCAAAAGTTTTCTTCAGATAATCAATCACAAGAAATTAAGAGTCAGGTTCTTAGGGAACTATTTGATTTATTCGAATCCAAAGGGATCGATCCGAATAATCCTGAAGAAGTTAAAGAATTTTTAGATACGATAAAACAGAATAATCCAGAACTCTATCAACAGGTTGAACAGGCATTAAAGACTTTACTTAATGGTGATTCTGAAAGTCCAGAAGTACAAAACGAGCAAGTTCTTCCGTCACCAGAAGAAGGTTCTGCGTTAGTATAGTTTTCGCTGGTTATAAATATGAATATAAATAAAAAACAATGGAACAGTACCCTAAAACATACGAAGATGTTTTTTCTTCTGATCATATAAGAAATCCAGCTAGATTAAATTTAGATCATATTTCAGTTTCTAATGGGATGGATTTAAATGAATATATTAATCTTAGTCGGGATTTTTTAACTGATTTTTATTCTTCTTTTTTTGATAATGCAGTAAAGTTATCTTGGTTGCGTTTACAATTTTCATATAGTGGGGAAAAGTCTACTCTTCAGATGAAGAATAATTCTCCTCGTTTTTGCGTTGGTTTTTCTAAATTTGTAAGACGGATTGTCGGTAAGGACGTTCAACCTATTACAAAGAGTAGGATTTTTCCATCATTAGAAACATATTTTCTTGAATTGTTTCCATTGTTCGTAGAGGAAAATCCTTTTAAAAATCCTGAATATTATAAATTCCCATTTAAAAATATTTCTTTAGATTTTTTACCGTTAGTGTCTAAGATGGATGACAGATTGGAATTACTTAAAATTGCTGATGAACGTAAGATGACCTATTCTAAGTTTATAGATTATGTAATTAACCATATAAGTTCTATTAACGAAAAATTAGGAAGAGAAAGATATCGCCTAATGAGTAATCGTGGGTCTTCCTATGTCCTGGTTTATATAAGGGATTTAGATAAATTACCAGTTAGGGCTAGAAGAAAAAAATAATATGAAATTAAAACCGGTTATTTTTGTCCAAGGTAAATACCCTTACAACGCTCAGAATACTACTCAGCAAATAATGTTGCTTAAGGCTTTAAAGATCACCCAAGATCCAAAAAAGTTAAAAGAATTAATTGGTGTTAGAACAGTGGCTGAGGTTTATCGTACTTTAGATAAGGTTGCCATGAGAAAAGAATATCATGCTGCTTTATCAAAGGCGGGAATTACTTTTGATTACATTGTTAGTAATGTAAAACATGAAATAGATAATGCTTATAAGTCGTCAGACAAATTGGCTGCTTTGAATATGCTTTTGAAGTCTATCGGGTTAGATAAATATGAAGAAACCGCTATTAGCGGTGGCGGTTGGGAAGATATTCTTTTAAAACTCAATTCTGAGGCAGAAAAAAAGGGTGAACCCGAAAAAATAATTGAATATAAGGTAATAGAACCTCCAATGCCTGAACACATAAGAATTGCTAAAGAAAAGGCTAATAAAGAATCAAGAGGACTTTATGACTAATGCTGGAATTGAACAACTGGCTGATCCTAGATACTACATAGAGAATTTTTGTAGAATCAAAGGAAAAGAAGGAAAGGGTTTAGTTCCCTTTATTCTTAAACCTGCGCAACTTGATATTTTTAATACGATTCAAAGAAATAACCGTATTATTATAATGAAAGCGCGGCAGATCGGATTTTCAACTGCCGTTACTGGATTTCTTTATCATAAAACAATTACTACTGCTGGTGTAACGACAGCGTTAGTTGGGTACAACAACGACTTAACGGCTGAACTTTTGGACAAAATTAAAACTTTTTATAGGACAACTCCAGACGCTATAAAACCAACGATCCATTACAACTCTAAGTATGAAATTTCTTTTCCGAAGGTGGATTCTAAAATTTTAGTTCTTCCTTCTACTGAGAACGTTGGTCGAGGATATACAATAAATTATGCCTTGTTGACTGAGGTGCCTTTCTGGGATAAAACAGAAGAAAAAATGGTGACTCTCGAGGCGTCTGTTCCTGTAAACGGGAAAATAATTATCGAATCTTCTCCCGGTGCTGTGGGAGATTATTTCCATCGAATGTGGGTTTCTGATAACGATTATATAAAAAAAGAATATGGGTGGTGGTGGAATTATTCTGAATCAGAAATAGAGATAATTAAGAGAAGAATGAATAATGAGCGTAAGTTTAATAACAACTATGCTCTTGAGTTTTTAATTTCTGGACGATCTGTTTTTACACAGGAAGCAATTAACTTGCAAAGGAAGAGAGTTTTAAAGGTAGGTAGTTCAGTAAAGATGGCTGATGGATCTGAACATATTGTTCGGGAAGAAGAAGGATTTAGAATTTATAAACCACCAGAGAATGGTCATTTTTATGTTCTTGGGGCTGACTGTTCAGAGGGCGTAACCGGGGGTGACTATGCCGTTGCTGTAATTTTAGATAGGAATAGTGGGGAAGAGGTCGCTTTTTGGCGTGGTCATATTGCCCCAGATAAATTTGCAAAAGTCCTGGACAAGTGGGGAAGAAAGTACAATAACGCCCTGATGGTGGTAGAAGCAGAGGCGCACGGAAGTGTTGTGTTAAATATTCTTAAGCAAATGCTTTATCCTTCTTTGTATTTTCGTCCTGCAAGATTTGATACAATTGGAAATCCTTGGAGTGACAAATTAGGTTGGAAGACAACTAAATTAACCCGGCCAATTTTAATTGACGAATTTGAGCAAAGTACAAGGGAAGATACCATTACTTTACATTCAAAAGAGACAGTAGATGAAATGACGGTTTTTATTTTTAACGATGCTAATAATATGGTTGCGATGGACGGATATCATGATGATGCTATTTTTGCGACGGCGATTGCCTTACAAGGATTCAAGGTTTTAAGTGATAAACCAATGACACAATTGAATTATCAAAATTATATGCCTCCGGCTGGATATTAATAATCACGGGACTGTGATAAAATTATAAAAATGTCTATCATAATTAATAAATATACGCGTTTTAATACCTATACCCCGTCGGATTACGGTCCTGAGGAAGTTTCTTTCCAGTCGAAATTTCATCTTCAGATGCAAGATGCACGTCAATATTTCCTTCGGGTAATCAAACCTCGTCTTGATCGATCTTATAAACTTTATATTGCTTATAACGGAGATCGTCAACTTCAAATAAAGTCTTGGCAATCAAATATATTTGTACCCTACGTTCAGGCTGTAGTGGAAACCCTCATGCCTCGTGTTTTAGATGCTAGACCAGATTTTGATGTCCAAGGCAGAACTCAGGAAGATGCACTAAAAGCTGAAAAACAACAACAACTCGGTGATTATTTATGGGAAATTTCCAAGATGGACAAGACGACAGAAGATGTAGTTCGTTCTTCTCTTGTCTATGGCATGGGATATTTACAGGTTTTTTGGAAAAAAGATGTTAGAAAGCAAAAATTTCTTAAAACAAAGGATATATTAAGGAAAAAATATGAATGGAAGGAGGAGGAAAGAACTTTTTATGATGCTCCGTGCGCTGAATGGGTAGATAATTACTCACTCATGTATGATTGGCACAATACCGAACGTCAAAACAAGCAATATTGGTTTAAAAGGTTGGTTTTGACTGCACCAGAGATTAAAAGACGTTATCCCAACGCTGATCCTGAGCGTTTACAACTAGCATTGAATAATCCAGGAGGTGATTTGAGTGATTATGCCTCTATTCGTGTCCAAGTAAAACAAAATCAAGACCTAATTGTTAAAGGAATTAGTACTTTTAATGGACCAGCCTATGGATTTGGTAGTGATAAATATAATAATTTCGGTGATCCTGACTTACAGATGTATGAAGTTTTCGAATGGACGCAACCTTTTGCTGATTCTTACTCTGTTCACGTTGGCGGAAGTTGGACACCTATCTTTAAGGACGGTTGGATGCCTATTCCTTACGATTTTAAGGAAGCAAATTTCATTGATTTTCCTTATTTGAAGGTTCCAGGTGAATTTGAGGGTTATGGTTTGCCAATGATCTTGGAAAATCCTCAAATTATGATGAACATGATCAAGAATCAACGTCTTGATTCTGCTACTTTGTCAATCCATAAGATGTGGATCGTTAATCCATTGGCAAATATCAACAAGGAGGAACTTGTAACGCGTCCTTTCGGTATTATTTACTCTGTAGACCCAAATGGCGTCCGGGAAGTTCAGTTTAGTGATATAAAAGCCAGTGCTTACAAGGAAGAAGATCTTTTGAAGGCTGATATGCGTTATGCTTCTGGCGTTGACGATTTTTCGATGGGTGCAGGTGGGTCGGCAGGGTCTGCAACAGAGGTAAGGCATCTTCGAGAGTCTACTTTGGAACGCGTTAGGCTGTTTGTTAACCATTTAGGTAACGGTTTTTCTGATTTAATGAGATATTGGATGGATATGTCACGTCAATTCTTTACAGAAGACATGATTATTCGAATTGTAGGTGACGATGGTAAGGAATTATTCCCAATTATTCAAAAAGATGATTTGGAGGGTAAATTTGACTATAGAGCCTCTGTTCTTCCATCTATTGCCGGTCAACAGGATATAAAAAAGAAGCAAGATATGGATCTTTTCCAACTTCTTATCAATTTGCCATTTGTTGATCCTCAAAAACTTACACAAAAGATTCTTGTGGATTGGAACTGGTCACTCGACTCAGTGGTAAAGGGTGAAGAAGAGGTATCGTCGTCTGTTGGTCCAGATGGACAACCGATGTTGGGTCCAGATGGTCAACCAATACAAACGGATCCTATGGCGGAGATGGTTTCTGGATCTCCTGAAGTATCAGCTCCACCTGTAGGAACGTCAAATATTCCTCCTGATGTAGCACAAAGCGCCTTAGCTATGTTGAGAGGTAATTCGGGTGGAACACCTCCTTCTGGTTTTGGTCAGGCCTCTTCCCCTATTAATTTACTTGGTTCTGGTGGATTACCACCTACTGTAATGGGTGTCGGACAGAGAGTACAACTTCCTACGACGAATCCAAGGGGGATGAACAGGACAGGAAAGGTGAATACAAATACAAGTATTCATAGTGCAAATAGCAATCCAGAAAGTGCATTAATGAATCGTGCAAGTAGTTTACAGAAAGGTAAATAACAAGATGAAAACTAAAAAATCAATTTTAAAAAAATATTTAGGTCAAGGTGGACCTATTCATAATGATATTCGGGATATTTTAAGGACACGAACAAGAGGTAATGACATTGTTCCTAAGGAAATTATAAATAAGTCAGTTTTTCCTTCTTCAACAACAAATCCTAGTGTCCAAGTTAAGACAAAACCAAGAATAACTTATTCTACTAATTTCGCTACTCCAGGTCCTAAAAACTTAACTGATGTGGTTGTTCCTTCTCAACGTATTCCTAGTCAGGCCAATTTAAAAAGACCACTTCCTCCTGTAACAAGAGGTGGAATGATTCAGAGTCAAACTGAAGTTCAGAAAGGTCAGATTCCGAGTCAAAAGGATATTAAAAGAGATTCACTGAAGAGAAGAATAAATAAAATGATATAATATGAATAAGAAAAAAGCTATTTTAAAAAGGTATCTTGGTAAGGGTGGTTTAGAACAAACTTCTTTTTCTCAAGCCGACTCCCCTATTAATCTTCTTGAGAATCCCGGGATACCCCCAACCGCCACCGCAATTCCTAAGTCAAAATCAAATTCTTTAGGTAATTAATAAATTAAAAATAATAAGATGAAAACTAAAAAATCAATTTTAAAAGAGGTGTGTATGGGTAAGGGTGGACCATTGAAAGATGTGGTAAAAGCCGGTATTTCTGGTGTTAAGGATACATTTAAGAAGAATCTGGCTTATGATAAGTCATTAATGGGCGGTAATGATCCAGTTTCTTATGCCAGTGCCGCTCTAAAGGCGCCAATTGGAGGGGCTTGGAGTGCTCTCAAAAAAGCTAAAGAAATTGTTTCTCCTAAAAAAGAAATATTGAAAAATACCATAAAGAAGATAACGCCAGGCAATTTTCCTACTACTTCAAAGAAGAATTCCATGGGGGAGATCATAAATCCTACACCAAAAGATGTTTCAGACTTTAATTCTAAGTTTAAGACTATTAGAAAGACTCTTAAACCAGAATTTAAACAGAAGACTGAAGTAAAGCCATCTTGGATGGAACCAGATTATAAACCTGGTAGTATAATGCGTGGTTATACAAAATATACAAAAGGTAAAGACGTTTCAGAAAAGGTATAAATAATTATTAAATAATATAAAATATGAATAAAACTAATCAAATCAAGGATTATTATACAGATGACATTCGTACAGCTGTAAGAGAGATGTCAAACGAGGATATGAGAACTCATCTCAGGGCATTAGAGGGAACACCAGTTTGGTTTGCAATTCTTAAATACAATCAAGAAAGAATTGCTTCAATTCAGGATTCATTTCTAATAATCGATCCAGTTAAGGAACCGTCAAAAATATCTCAGTATCAGGGTGTAATTACAGGGATGCTTGATTTACAGGATGCAGTTCTTTCTTTAAAGTTTGAATCAAAAAAAACAGAAAATCCTAAATATAAAAAAGAAAAAGACATAGAGGAAAACGGAGGAGCGTATGGTGTTATTTAATTAAATTATAAATGTGGTATAATTAAAAATAAAAATGGCAATGAAAAGTTCTAGAATCAGTAGCTTAAGTAAAGTGCCAAAGGCAACTTCTTTTAAGCTACCAAAGATTGTAATGCCAAAGAATAAAACGCCTAAGGATTTCAATTTTAGTAAATTTACAAAAGTTAAGATTCCTAAAGCTAAGAAGATGGCAGTTTTGAAGAAGGCAGTTAAGAAAACGAAAAATGTTGGATATTAATCAAAATTATTCTGGTCCAACTTCAACAGCAAATTCATTTAACGAGGGCAGATTAAAGGTCGATGTATCTCTTAAAAAGTCAATTATTAAAAAAATAAAGAAACTAGCATGGCAAAAACAAAAAAAAGTATAGTTAAGAAGTCTGTAAAAGAGTCAATTGATGATGAAGATAAAAAAGTTAAAGGTAAAGATGTCGAAGATGAAGAAGATGATGCTGAAGGTGGTCCGTTTAAGAAATACAAAAATTTAGCTAAAAAATAGATGAAAAAAGACTTTTCTACGGAAGAATCAAGAAAAATTATTATCAAAATTGGCGCAAAATTGAGCCAAAAGGGTCTTGAGCAATTTAGAAAAGGTCTTAAGGTTGAATTAGAGCACGGTAAAAAGGCAGCAGCAGAAGAGGGTATTAATTCTAATGTTACAAACGATGATCCAATTAAAACTGGAAAGATCGCTTTGGCACATATAAAGGAATATCCTGAGTATTATAATGGCCTCAAGTCGATGGAGGACAAAGAATACAAAAAAAATAATTTAAAAGCTGTTATTAAAAGACACATAAAGAAATAACATGAAAATCGAAGATAAAGGTAAGGCAATGATGCACGATCAATCTGATTTGCTTGGAATGAAACCCTTCGGTAACATTGGTCCAGATCGGACGACTGAGGAAACTAAAGTGGTTAGCAAACTCAAAAAGAAGAAAGCAGATTCCTTGAGAGCAGAAGGATCAACAGCTGAAAGTGGTCAAAAGGCAAATATAGGTGGTGACTGTAGTAGGGCAATAGGACATTTTGTGAATAGATAATTTTAAATATTAATGATATTGTAAGAAGAGAACAATCCAATGAAAGATTCAATCAAACTTAAATTAGCGCTTAAATTTAAGAACGCTACTCCAAAAGCGGGAGTAGATTTAATTGGAATTGCTAAGAAACTATCTGCAAAGAAATTTGCAAGATAATTATCGTTTGAGCTCAGCCGATTATTAATTATTAATTATGAACAAAAATTATGGCAGAAAATTTATTTGATGGGTCCGTTGTTGCGGGGAGCCCAGCAGTAGGAGGTGTTCCAAACCCAAATAATTTTGGTATAGGGCAGACACCAGTAGCAAAGGATACAACTGAAGTTAAAGTTGATCCTGAACAGCATAAGGAGTTAGAAAGTCTTGTAGGACGACAGGGAGCGGAGTTGGGTGAATATCGTAAGTTTTTTACTGATATTGCCCCACTTTTAGACAAGTTAGATAAGAGTCCCGAAATCGTACAAGCCATTATTGATGGAAAAATTGACCAAAATCTAGCGAAAGCTGCGATTGAGGGTAAAATTTCTATCGGTGATGCTCAAATTGTTAGTAAGGCTCAAGAGGAAGTAAAGAAGGATTTGGGGAAGGAAGGATTAAAAACTGCTTCAGCCGATGAAATCTCTAGACTTATTGAGGAGAAAGCTAAAGAAATCAAAACCGATTTCGATGCAAAATTGAAAGAACGTGATGATTTAAGTGCTTTTGAATCAAATGTTAATGATTTTATTGCCAGAACATCAGATTTTCAGAAGTACGCTTCTGAAATTGACAAATGGCTTGATAGTCATGATGTAACGGACATTGCCGTTGCTTATTATGCTGTTAAAGGTGAACTTTCTGAAAAGGAAGCTAAAAAGCAGGCAGATATTGATAAAGCGGAAGCTGAGAAAGGAATGGCATTAAATACTGGCGGAGGTTCGGTTAATGCGACCAGAATTCAAGGCGACAATAATGTTATCGATACTTTAGTTGCTTCTAAATCAAATCCTAATATCTTTGGCTAGAGCATTAATAAGAAAAAATTGTTTTTAACACACATGTTTGTTTCTTATTATCAGCTTTATTAGTTAGTTCATTAAAAATTAAATATGGCTTATCCTTATTACACGGAGCCTACGCACCAGACTGGTCAAGTGATCAATACTGCTGCGACTGGCTATCAGCGAACTACTACAACTTCGAGCACTGAACAGCGCTTGATTGTAGATGCCGTTGACAAAATCTTCTTGCTCGAACCTAGACTTATTGGGTAATTTCACAGTAATGTGGAATGGAAAGTAAAAGATAAAGGATAAGTTAGTCAAATTAGCTATATGCTGGAAACTCTCGTTTAAATTGATTTATACTTGACAAGTAGTCATATTGGAGTATAATACATCTTATGAAAGATTCATTACCAAAGTGTGAAAATATGAATTTAGAGACAATCAGCAGGCAAGATAGAATAACTTCAAAAGAGTTTGCTTATCTAATCGGTGTTTATTTAACCGACGCTTCAATTACTAATTGCAATTTCAACCTTCAGGTTATTGATCAAGATTTTACGGAAAGGGTTTTGGGGTATTGGAAATTATTTATTCCTAATACAAAATCTTCTCTTCGTGAAAGATCGGATAAAAAAGGTTGGAATAAACAAAAACGTTATGTAATTAAGATAGGAATCGGCAAGTATGCAGATTTCTTAAGGAAAATAACATCAGAAAAGCATTGTATCCCTTTACAGATTATAAATTCAGAACCGTTTATTCAGAAATGGTTCATAGCGGGGATCATGGACGGGGATGGTTGGATAAGTAAGACAAAAAGAAAGAATTCTCCTCAATTTCAATATCGTATTGGTATTGGAGGAATTGGAAATGGATGGATATATGAGTTCAGAGAATTGTTAATTAGATTAGGTGTTACTTGCCTAAAAATTGAACGATTCTTAACCAAGAAGGGAACTCCATTCTGTAGATTTAATGTAAAACCAATTTCTTTCTTTAAAGCAAAACTTTTCTTTACTTTAAAAAGAAAAGTGGAAAGATGTTCTGTCGCCTCAACGACTGCACGCTAATCTCCAATATTTGGATGAAGATACAGTCTGATCTATATGGCAACATATAGTTAACATAAATAAATAAGCACCCTCTCGTTACTCTCTTGACAAATGTCGGGAAAGTGTGGGATGGTAAGGCTTGGAAAGGTTCTGGTATTATGAAGAGAGCGACTGGAAATCCTGAGTGGACCGCGGTTTGAGCTCAGGTTTATAAACTTAACTATATGCGGGAAACACTGGAGTATCCTTTAGTACCGAATGGTAAAAATCTAAAGGTGCAGTCAATCCGCAGGAAAGAAACTTATGGAAATTGTACTTTTAAATTGGTTGGCCGGTGTTATTGATGGAGAGGGATCATTTACTTTAAACAAAAGATGTGGGGTAAATTCAGGTCAAGATTCATTCATAACAAGATTGCAAATAGGAAATACGGATATGGGGTTAATAAAAAAGGTTTCAGAGATTTTTGTCTCTTTAGGAATAAAATTTTATTACTCTCTACATAATCCAGATAAAAGATTTCCAAATGCAAAAAGGTATATAATAATAAATATCGAAGGCTATCGTTCAATGTCAAAATTGATTGAAGCTGTCGATGGAAAATTATATACGCATCAAAAAAGTCAACAAATAAAATTATTCAAAGAATATATAACTTTTAGAAACAGAATTGCATCGGGCGAAGAAATCAAAAATCCTGAAAAAGACAAAGAATTCGCTCTAAAAGTAAAAACTTTGACAAATTATCAAGTTTCACCCTCAACGACTAAACGAGAAGCTTCCACTGTGTTGCAGTGGTAGAAGATATAGTCTGATCTGTATGGCGACATACAGAGGTAAGCAGAAATGACTTACCTTTATGTGAAAATATTAAAACACATAAATAACATTTTGTCAAGTGGTTCGAAGATGTTTACGGCGGTCGTTACGCGCGCGTAGTTGGAACAGTTTCCAGTGCCGCGAATCAGACCGTTACGCTTACTGGTGCAGGTTCAAGTTCTGGTGCAATCTTTACTCTGGGAGACCTTGTAAAGAATGCTCGAACTGGTGAATGTTTCACCGTCGGAACTGTGGCTGCGACCACAATTGTTGCTGCTGCTCGTGGATTTGGTTCTACAGCTGCCGCTGCGATGGCTGATGGAGATGGGTTGTTCATTATCGGTAACGTCAACGAGGAAAACTCTGGCGCTCGAAATGTGAACTCGACTCAAGCTTCTCCACAGACGAACTACACTTTGTCTAAAGTCTGGGTGTAGTAAAATTCGACTAAATGCGGGGATATGTTGTTAGGTTATAGATAGGATACCAGGTTGGCGTGAGCTACTGGCGACCCCTAAAAATTCTATAAATAGACACAATCCGCAGAAAAGATGACTTAATAATATGGTAAAAATTTGTAAGGCAAAGTTTGTAACGCTCTTTGAAAAAATTCTGTTTTAGAGATTATATTTAGGAATCTGATGGTGTTTTCTTGGTTAAAGCGAATTCGATAATAATTTTTATCGGAAAAACCTCCTTTAACAGACATAATGTTACAGTTCAGTTGATACTTTTGCCAAAACCACTTCTTGATAGTTTGGTTTTCGGATAAAGTAAAAGAGTCAGTGCAAAGAATGATTGCATTTCCTGATCCTTTGATCATTGAACCGTCATCTAAGTACCAAAAAAGAAGACTCGTTGGGGTAATTAGTTCAAGTGTTTTTCTTGTAATTAATTTATTCTTACGGTAAAAGATTCCATAAATATTTGTTAAATCTTTATGTGAAACTGAGTGAGCATGATACTGAATACCTCCAAAAGATGTTTTAGAGTTAGAACAGGTATTATTTAGAAAAATTGAATCGAGGATATTTCTTTTCAATTTTAAGTATTCAAGTTGTTTCTCATTATGGCATAAAGAAAGACGATGGAAGTTATTTGTTTGTAAAATCAAGCATCCGTCACCCATAATGGTGCCGTAGATAACTTCAAGTTGATTTTGGGGAATATGTTTTTCTCTTAATAAATCTGCTTTAATGTAACTTTTTAGGGTTTTCCTGGGACGGTTATCATTATATTGTTTATAAACACATTCTCTACTACAGAAAGTTTTGTCTCTTCTGAGAGACTCAAATTGTTTCTTACAAACCGGACAAGTTTTTATTATCATATAGTAGTAGTATAATCTATATGTGTAATTAAGTCAAATTCCCACAGACTATATGTCGAACAATCAAAAGATTGAAGATATAGTCGGATCTTACTGGAGACAGTAAGTTAACATGAAGATGCAGATCTTCAAGACGACCATTGCGTTGTCTAACACTGAGAAAGAGGCTAATTTGTATGGTGGCAAGGATCTTCCTTTCCAGCGTGCAAAGAAAGGTACCGAGCATGCTCTCGATATCGAACGCGCTTTCTGGTGGGGTCAGAAATATGCCGATACTGGTCTCTACGGTCATCCACGGCGCAGTACTGGCGGTGTACATGAATTTATTAATGCCGGAAATTCGTATGTTCAGAATCAGGGCGGTCCTTTGACAGCTCCGGATATGAACACATTCTTGCGTGAAGGTTTCACCTACGGTAATGATACCAAGTGTATCTTTGCTGGTGGTATTGTCTTGCAGGCGATTAATGAAATCGCTCGCGGTCAGATCTTGATGCAACCAGTGTCTACGACTTACGGTATGAAAGTTTCGACTTGGGTAACGGCTTTTGGTACGGTTAATATTGTACATGATCCGTTGTTTGTTCAGGATTACGCTGGTTATGCCTTCATGTTGGATATGGAATCTTTTGCCTATCGCTTCATGAATAACCGCGATACTTCTCTACAAACTAACATCCAGGCTCCTGATGCTGATGGTGAGGTAGATCAATACATCACTGAAGCCGGTTTGCAACGCGAACAGGCTCCTAAGCATTCAATGTTGCTCGGTGTTACATCCTAAATTTAAGTTAAAGTTATGGGTCCTCGGTGATTTTGGGACAATAAATCAAAATCATGCGTAGGCTGGGGGGCGTCGAAGCCCCCCGCCGCCCTACGCCCCGATTACGTCACGGGTCAATGACTGAATAAAAAACAAAATTATGGCTAGTTTAAATTCCTTGCAGATGCGATCCTTGGCGGCTCAGACAACTGGTATTCGAAATACCGAAGATGCTGCTATTGCGCTTAGAATCACTAATCCTAGCAAGGCTGTCACTTCTGTTACTGTTAACGCTGATACTATTGTTTTGATTGACTCAGTTGATACTCAAACTATCACATTGAGTACATCAGGAACTATGGGTGCCGTTGCTGACGCTATTAATGCTACAGCTAATTGGAAGTGTAAACTTCTTGATAGTCTTAGGTCTCAGATTACGACCACTGGTAGTACTCTTATGACTGGTGCGAAAACTGCTAATCTTAAATTAGGGGAATGGGGTTATGATATTCTCTTAAGCACCACGGTAGCTTTTACTTATCCAATTCGTGTTACTTATGATAGAACCGCGGGGAATCTTCTCCCAGCTGGTGGTCATAGAGTTAAATTGGTTAACTTTGAGTATGTATTGGATGTCGGTACAGCTGCTGCTAATATGGTTAAAATTTACGAATGGGATCCAGTTTTGAGGACTGAAACTCAGATCTGGCAAGCCGCTTCGGTCGATTCAACTACGACAGTAACGAGTTACGATTTTTCGAAAGCTCCAATTACTGCTAAAGAAGGTAATGATCTTGTTGTATTGGTTACGGATGCAGCTGCGATTACGTCAGCGGCTACTACTAACTACATCCAAGCTCTTTACACGAGGGAATAATTCTAAACTGACATTATTAGATAACCAAAAAAATTATGGCTAGTTTAGAATCACTCCAGACTCGATCGTATGCAGCGCAAACAATGTCTGGGAGGGTTGTTGATGATAAAAGTATTGCAATGGAAATTGTTCATACTTCTTCTGATGCGATTACTTCCGTGACGCTTGTTTCTGCTACGAGCTTAAGACTAATTGACGCCACTACTGACTCTGGTGCATTGTTATTTTCAACCTACACAAACCTTGGTTTGTTAGTTGATAAAATTAACACTCTTGCTAACTGGGAAGCCCGGATTCTTGATGGACTTCGGTCTACTTCAACAGCTTCGAGTGTATTGCTTCCAAACTCAGCAATCACAGCGGTATCAATTGGTGGAGAATCTGTTTATCAGATTTTCATTGATCAGAGCGTTATTGACAAAGTATTTTATCGGGTTTCGATGGATCGGGGTGTCCTCAGAACTGATTTTGGTCAGTTAAAAACTGAGGTTGCTCAGGGAAGTCACCGGGTAAAAGTTGTAAATATCATTTACAATGCGGAAATAAATGCCGCAGCTTTGAACGGTATTAGAATTTACGAATATGATCCCGTTGCTGTTACAGAAACTCAGATTTGGTCAGCCAAATCAGTTGATCATACAGCCACGACTCATGATTTTAGTTTGAATCCGATCACAGCAGGAGAAGGTAATGACCTCATTGTTTCGATTGAAGATTCAGTTTATGCTGATTCAGCAGCTAACTTCTTGCAGGTGGATTATATTAGAGAGTAAATCTCAGTAAGACTTCTGGTCTTATAGGGCATGTCATAGGTTTATGGCCTGCCCAAACAAGATCGGAAGAAAAATTATTAATTATCAATTATGAACAAAAACTATGTCAACTAAATTTGTTAGTAAGAATTCAAATTATATGATTGTTTTGCGTCCTGGAATAGAGGGAAATCGTGCATTGGGCACTCATGCTGTATCTGGTTTATATGTAAAATTTCAATCAGGAATTGTCGACGTAAAGGAGGATTCGATAATTCAGCAATTACGTTCTCATCCATCTTTTGGAATTGATTTCGTGGAAGTCAAACCAGAGGAAGTTGATCCATTTGTTGATACGAGAGAGGAAATCGAGCCACCCCATGTCGTGACCGAAATACATTATGGTCATGCTGAGGGAACAACTGGTAAACAGGCAAGAATAACTCCTCAAATGAAAAAAGTGATTGAAAAAGAGGCTTTAAAAATGATTCCAGGTATTTTAAAATCAAATCCGAGAATCCTCAAAGATATTGTTATGAGCTTAGCTGCTGAAATGCAGGCTAAAGAAGAAGCCAAGGTTGAAGAGGTTAAGGTTAAAGAGGAAAAGAAAGAAGAGATTGTTCTAGAACCTGTTAAAGAAGATGTAAGGGAATAAGTTTTAGTGTAATTCTACCCCATGGTACTTTATCTCGGCTTTTTTCCTTGCTGCGATTGCCTCTTTCTTTGTTTCGAACATGCCGAGATGAAGTAACCTTGTCCCCTTTCCGTCTTTGCCATTAAACGGAGACTTAAGATCTTGTATCCTGATTCTAACTTGCCAGGGGCGAATTCGTGTTTTTCCACCCTCTTTTTGAGGACCCCAATAGCTGAGTCCGGGAAACCCATATTTGTTCGTTATTTTTCTGTTAGTTTGATTAGTTTTTTTTGAAACATGAAATAAGTTTTCTTTTTTATTATTTAAAGTATTTCTATCCCTATGGTCTATCACTCGATTTTTACGTGGATGTCCTGCAATAAAATGGTGTAGATAAATACTTTTTCCCTTGATTGACGCTTGAAAGTAACGATTTTTATAATTTGTACACCACCGATGTTGTAAAACTCGATCTCGTTCTGTAGTATCAATTATAATATTAAAATTTTCTCCAGTTTTCTTTGTTATAAAAATAATAGTTGTTTCTCCCATTGTTGTATATTTGTGTGGTGTTTTTTTCATTAAGACCATTATATCATGTTTAAAAGTCCCAAGAAAACAAATTAAGTTTTTGGTACTGTGCTATACTTAAAGAAAATTATATAATCATCTTAAATACAAACTATGGCTAATCAATATTACAATTTTTACTACGATCCAGTCCGGCAGGGATATGATTCTTCTTCATGGAGGACTCTTTACGGTGATCCTATTGTGAGTGGAACAAGGTTGGATCTTCAAAATGCCGCCATTCTCCATTATGCTGATATTCTTCGAGCTGATACTACTTTTGGATTGAATATTCCTGCTCCGGCAAGTGGAGACGATAGGAAAGTCGGTCTTATTCAGTACAATAAGAACGCTTATATCTACTTTAAGATATCTAATGATGTTTTGACTGCGGAAACTTCAAATGGGACGACAACCAATTCATCAGTTATTACTTGGCAGAGTGCTTGGACAAGCACAAATACCGAATTTCGGATTAAATGGGAGGCTGGGACAGCCACTTTCTATGTTAATGGTAATATTCAGGCGGTGATTCAAGATGTCTCTATTCCTGGTGATCCATTGAGCCTTTACCTTGCTAATTCTTCCCCAAATGGTTGGTTCTTAGATTATATCGACGTAAAGAGTATTCAGTCTTACTTAATGTCTGAAGGAAATGATGATTCGATATTTGGTCCAATCGTAAGTGAATTTGATAGAATTACAGTTTCTGAAAATGTTGATCTGACTGGTCAATTAGGTGGAATCTCTGTTAATAGTGCTCTTACTGTTTCTGAAAACTTAGGTAAGAATAATTCATAATTAGGTGCAATTTCTGTTAATAGTGCTCTTACTGTTTCTGAAAACTTAGTTAATAATTTACAATTAGGTGAAACAAATGTTAATGATTCTGTGGCTATTACTGAAAATCTAACTGTATTCACCGATTTGTTATATCCTGGCACCATTAGTGAATCTCTGTCTATTACTGAAAATGCAGATGTCAGTGCCCCTGCAGAATAATTTGACACTTTAATAGATATATTTTATAAAAAAAAATACAATATAAATTCTATATTGTATTTTTTTTGTTGGATGTTGTATAATTGTAGTGTTAAAAACAATTTTTTTAAATATGAATATTTAATATTTTCGTTTTTTGGCTACATGGTCGAAGATGTAATCAAAAATGTTAATCTAGATTAGTATTTTTTATTAGTTCTTTTACAAAATAAATATGATTAAATCAAAAAGCCATTCAGATGGCGTGAAAGTTCGTGGTTTCTTCCGTGTCCAGTTAACCGAGGATGGTAAGGGTGTAATCGGTGATTCTGGCTGGAGGGAGAATCAGGTGACTAACCTGGGTATCCGGGATTTCATCGTAACCTGGCTTTTGTCTGGTTCCGGTGGACAGTATGTCACCTATATGGGATTGGGTACAGGATCGGCTCCTGCATCCAACGCTACGGCATTGGATGGAGAAAACTATCACAATAGTACTAACTCCGCTTCTCAGTCTCGTATTGCGGTTTCGAGTTCCTTGGTGGCGTCTGGTACGGCTCAGTTCACAGCAGCCTTTAACTCTGCGAACAGCTTCGTGACCGCGACAGTGCCTATCTCGAACA